>Ga0172382_10001164_pt1 | contig 47815 bp, 64 predicted proteins | sample Leawel138RmetaG_FD_122245 | JGI IMG/M metagenome (GOLD analysis project Ga0172382, IMG submission 122245) | Leachate microbial communities from a municipal landfill in Southern Ontario, Canada - Leachate well 138R metaG | ecosystem: Engineered > Solid waste > Landfill > Unclassified | place... | reverse complement strand
GCCTTGCCCATATTTGGCATCGAACTGTTCGGCCAAATCGGGGTTCGCCTGAAGGTACTCGACAGCAGAGGCCGGCGGTTCGCCAGGAACGCCAACCGCCTCGCCGGCGGCGCCTGCGGCCGTGTCAGGCGCGGTGAACTGCATCGGGTCGATGCCGATCCGTTCGCCATAAGCGCCAAAGCGGTTCTGCTCGAACGTCTGGTAATCGGCCAGCGACTTGTCACGCACGCGCCGCAATGTGGCGCGAAACGCCGTGGCATCGCCAAGGCTCCCGCCGATCTGCATCATGGCGTTGTCCACGTCGTTGACGTTCAGACGACCGCCGGGCTTGTTGGAACGCGCCACGGCATACGCCAGATCGATGATGGCCGATTGAATTTCATTGCTCTGGATACCCATCCCTTGCAACAAGCGCGCGGCGCTGCTGTTCGCAACTTCCTGCCAGGTTGCCTCGCCTGCCGGGGTATCAACCGACGTGTCGTCCGCGCCGAGCATGGACGCCACGGCGCCAACCTGTGCGCGAATTGTATTGAGCGTGCCGGCGATACGCCCGACCGTTCCCACGACCGCATCGGCCCCACCTTGGCCCGACCGTTCGGCAGCGGCGAGTTGCTCGTCGATATAGCCTATGGCGTTGTTCATCGCGCCAAGCGCATCGCGCCGCTCCAGCATCTCCTGGCGCACGGCCCGAAGTTCCGCATCGCCAAATGTCTCGCTCGTGTCGCTGATCGAGCCAAGCTGCGCATCGGCAGGGACGGGTTCGCCCGATACCATATCGGTCATACCATCTCGCGTACGCCCGACGCGACCGTCCGTGGTGCGATACATACGGATGCCGGAGGCAGTAGGCGCCGCCCCTGTCGGCGCGGGCTGCGCGCCTTCTCGAACGGCCGCGCCCGGTGACATGAACACCGGCGCTCCGTCGGGTCCGAGCGCCTGAACCGGCGACTTATCCCCGATAATCGTGTCGACGAGCATTTCGTCGGTCAGCGCGCCGCTATCCAGCAAGCGCTGCCGCTGCCGAGCTTCCCATTGACCTTCGGTCAGCGGGGCTTCCCGGCCGGCGAATTCCGGCACGGCAGGTACTTCGACGCCGTAATCCGCCGGATTGAAGCCGGGCCGTACCGCGCCCTGCGCCACCGGATCGGTTGCCTGTTCGAGAATGGCCTGCATCATGGCGCGGTCGTTATCGTCGGCGTTGTTCAGCCGCGACGCTTCGAACGAACGGTCGTAGCCGTAGCGCTGCGTGGCATTGCCCTGGTCGACCGAATAATAGGACTGGTTCGGGTTGTATGAACCGGCCGCGATGTTCATGCGATCAAACATCGTCTGGTCGAAGCCTTCGGTCGTCTGCGCCAATTCGAACAGTTTAGCGCGACGTGCGGCATCTTCCCGCAGCGAATTGGCCTTGGCATAGCCCGCTAGGTCGCCAGCAGACGGTGGCGCGAACAGCCCCGCAAGATTGGCAAAAGCCCGCCCGATATTCGGGTCGCTATAGTGGCGGTTGGCTACGATCGACATCTGTGTCACCCCGGATATAGGCTACCAAGCCGTAACGGCCTGGGTGTCGGGATCGGCCCGACTGCCGGCAACGAAACTCCTGCTGACGCTGCTGAACCAAGCGGCGAACCGTTCAGACCCGCCGAAACCGCAAGACCACCCATACCGCCAAGAATATCGCCGAATAGCCGCAAACCATTGCCGGCGCGGCTCGCTTCATCCAGTTCAAGCGGAAGCACGCCGGCGTGCCCGCGCTTGAACCCGCCGATCTGCCCGATCAGGCTGGCGTCCTGCGCCGTCTCGCGCCCGATGCCGCCAAGCAGATCGCCAAAAGCCCGCAGGTTTCCGAGCGCCAGGCCCGTTTGATCGGTAAAATCCCGTGCCTTGTCGCGCTGTTTCTGTTCCTCCCGCACGACGATATTCGATGATGCCGTCGGCAACGCCTCGGCCGCCTCTGGTTCCTCGGTGCGTTGCCCCGCGAAATACTCGCCCAGGTCTACCGCTTTGGCTTCCTGTTGGCCCTGGAAATCCTCGTAGCGCTCGCGCGAACCGAGGTTCAGAGCCTCGGCTTCCCGATCTAGAGCTTTCTGGCGAATGCGTTCGGCCGACAGCGCATCATTGCGGGCACGCTCGACTTTCTGTTGCGCGGAATACTGCGCAACAGTTGAACCGACCGTCAAGGCGGCGCCAATAATTGTCATGGGATCGCAGATTGTACCTGGTCCTCCGCGTCAACCGGCAGTTTAGTACCTTTCCGCCAATGAACTTCAGGCGGGAGGTACTGCAAGTTCCAAGGAACGTTTAGCCCGCAGAATTTATCGCCTGCGAGCGGGTGAATATGATCGACATGCCAGCCCTTCGGGCATTCCGCCCGGATGAAATCAATCAGCTCTAAATCGGCCCACGGCGGTGTTGCGCGCTTAAGACGCGCTTTATACCGGGCTGCGCCCTGACGTACTTTCTCGGGGTTCGCTAGTTGCCATTGTCTATTTATCTGTCGATGTCTGTCTCTATTTCCGTCTTTCCAGCGCTGCTTAAGAGCGCGGTGCTTGGTTTCGTGGCGTCTGTAGGACGCGCGACATGCGGAGCGCGTGCAATACTTACAACGCGGATCGCGGCCATCGGAGCGCGTGCAATCCCGGTTAAATAGCTCAACCGGATGTCTATCACCGCAACTGGAGCATGTCTTGATCACGGAAGCTCCTTATGTATAGCGTATCGCGTTAGGATTGGCCGGGAACAAACCGGTGTTGTAGCGCCCGATCTGGCTCTGCCCCACGCCAGTTCCGGCGTAGGCGTTGGCGCGTTCGAGCGCAGCCTGCGTGCCAAGACCGGCGGTGAAATCGGCGAACAGCGATGTAAGCGGGCTATAAGCCGCCGGCTGCGAAAGCGCAGAGGCGCGGGCTATCGCCGAATTGGCCGCGCCTTGCGCGTCGCCCGTGGCATTCAACATACCGATCAGATCGGCCCGCCCGCTCTCAACTGCATTCCGCGCATCGGTTTCGCTGGCAATCGCCTGGTCAGCAATTTGTTGCTTGTTCAGATCGTACTTCTTCTGAAGCTCGGCGACCTTATCGCCGCGCACCGAACTGTCGAGCAATCCGCCGCGCGTCAAGGCGAACGTCAAGTCCTTCTGCGCCTGGGCGTACTGGTCTTCTAGCTGTGGGGAAGCATAGTCCAGATATGCTTGCCGGCGCCCGGAGAAGAAATCGTCGTCAAAACCCCCGCCCTCTGTCCGCCCGGAGAACAGCGCTCCCGCTTCTAGCAATTTGGCAAATTGGGCTTGCGGGTCGGCGGTCGTGCTTCGGGAGCCGCCGAACATATTCCCTAGCGACGGGGCGCCACCCGCTTGAGCATCTGTCGGCGCCCACACCGACCCGTCCGCATTATAATACGTCGCACCGGGATCATACTCGGCGTCCTTGCCGAGCGCGTTCACGCCCCGCGCGCCGCCGTCAAAAATAGCATTGATGCGGTTTGTGCCTTCGCGAATGCGTGACTGACGTTCCTGTTCGTCCTTGCGCGCCTCGGCGGCCTCGCCGCCTCCACCTTTACCGCCCATCGAGAAGCAACCTCATCGAGTAGCCGACCTTCTCAAAGCCGAAATGACCCAAGAACTTCGCAGTACGGTCGGAATTGAAGTTGTTGTCGTTTCCGCCGATGATTTCGCTTGCACCGAGCCGTTTGCTCCAGGCGATAAGCTCTTTCATCAACAGGAGGGCGGCGCGACTGCCCCGATGATCGCGGTCAACGTAAAGGACTTCCTGCACGGTGTAGAAGCCCTTGGCGACCCTGTATTCATACATGCCCGCCACAAGAAAGGCAATAACCCGTCGTTGGTGCTCGACAACCCACATGGTCGGGTCTGCGGTATCCAGATACCGGTAGAAAGTGGCTTCGGCCTTGAAATCGTCAAATTCCATATCCGGGCGGGTTTCCGCGACGTTGCTGCGGGCCAGTTCAGCCAGAACGCCCATGTCGCTTTCAAGCGCCAGGCGAACGAACATCACGCCCCTCCCGCCACCGGAAGGGGCTGCGTCGCATGCGAACGATATCGTCGTTGATGCTGTTCACTGGCCTCACCCCCTTTCACCAATGCGAACTGCACGAACGGCTCATTATTGCGGCCGAACCCATCAAACCGTGCTTCTTCGTGTAGCCCGAGCGAGCGGAGCCATGCATGGGCAACGGCGTGTTCGCCATGCGAGATCGCCTGTATGCGGTGGATGCCGCTATCGAGATACCGTGGGAACAAGTCGCGCTTGATCCAGCGCGTAATACCCCGCCCGATCCTCGGGAAGTCATCGGTAGCGAAGAACAAGAGCGATATGACGCCCGGCCACATTTCAATCGTTCCGCCGATGCAGACCGGATCCCCGCCCCAAAATCCGGCCAGGACATCGTGCCGGCCGCCGTAGCGTTGTGCCAGCAATGACGCCAGCTCGTGACGGTCGGAAACGCGCGATGTGGCCCTGAATTCCCGGAAATCCTGTTCGCGCATCGCCTGCGCCACCGTCTGTACGTCCTCGCGCGTCGCCGGCTCAATCTTCGTCATTGTGGCCGTCGTAGTGTATCACGCACGCACCGAGCCGATGCGGCCCCGCGCCGCGCGAACGGAACCGAAGCGAAACATGCGTGGCGTGGTGGAAAAATGGCATCGACCCATCCAGGTTATAGGTCGTTTCATCGAACACGCCGATCTTGTCCTCGGCGTTGGTTCGCACCGGGTCCATTGCGGCCGAGACTTCCCATAATCCCCGCATGGCGAGATCGATGCCGCGCAGTTGCTTTTTTCTCGTCGGATCGTTGGCGTCCAGATAAGGGAGCCAGATTTCGGCCTCGGTGTTGTCATGCGCGCTTCCCGTTGCCAGTCCGCCATAGACAAAAATCGTGTCGCCAGACCGCAGGTAGACCCGGCGCCGAAAAACCATAGCGGCGTCCACGTCGAAACCGACTGTCTGGCCGTCGTCTTCATAAGTGGTGCTGTAAGTTGACCACGCACTCACCTTCGCGCCATTGAAGAACGAGAACACAAATATCTTGTCCTTCATGATGAGCCAGAAACGCCCGTTGCGCGGCTCTATAAGCCCTGTCACGCGCTGACGTTCGAATTCGTTCAGCGTCTCCAGTTTCTCCGTGATAAGATCGTCCACGGGTACGCCGATGTCGGTCGTCGCGGCTGCATTAGAACTGTCGCGCGCCCTCAATGACCGCAGGCCGCTTTCGTCAAGGTAGAAAATATCCGTATCGCCGAACGGCGTGACCGACAGTGGGCTGGCGGTTCCTGTGTTGTTAAGCACCTGAACCTGGCGATTGAGCACGGGGTCGGGATCGGAATACCAAATCTGTACAGTGCGCTCGGCAAACACCGCCACAAAGGTCATGTACCGCGCGATAGCTTTAAGTTCTTCCGCGCCGGAACTCTCCACCGACAAGTCTATAAACCCCGCGCCCACGGCGTCTGTTGTCCACTGCGTCGGCTCCTTAATCCCTGAAAAGTGATAGAGCGGCCCGGAAACGGAGTGCATTTTCTGCCCGACGGTCTTGACGAAGGCTCCGGGCTGAAAGCTTGTGCTGTCCGCGCCGTTCCCCAACGCCAAAGGGATCGGTGACACCGCAAAGCCCCCGGCGAGGGAAAAATTAACAGCATATCCGTTCGGCGCGCTACCCGGATCGGACGCGGTGATGCTTACGAACGCTCCGACGACCGTAGCTGTGTAATCGGGCGACGACGTGAACCCATTGATTGCGGTCGCAAGTGCCGTTGCAGTTGCCTCGTTGCTGACTGCCCACGACACCGGAGCGGCTATGGTAGACACGCCGTTGACCTTTATGTCGTTCACGACTGACGTGGCGACATCGGCGCCGCCGGAAAATGCTACGGTATTGCCGAAAGCTGCGTCGCCCGTCACTGTAGCGGACACAACGCGCCCGTTCGCCAAGACACCTGGTATGACCGCCGTCAGCACCACGGTCGTCCCGACCGCCGCCGCCGTGTAATCAGGGCTGGACGTATAGGAATTGATCTGCCCGGCTATGGCGGTCGCCATGGCCGCGTTGTCTCCCGTGTGGGTTACAGGCGCGCCCAATACGTCAACCCCGGCAACTGTCACCGTCAGGAAACGATTGACAATAGCGTCCGCGCCGCCAGCCATGTTGTTAACGCTACCGACCGTCACGTCGCCGCCCGGCGTCGCAGCGACAACAAGCCCGTTCGGCCCCGCGCCGGCAACCGCAGCCTCTATCGTCACGACAGCACCCAAAGCCGATGCAGTGTAATCCGGCGAGGACGAATGAAGGTTGATCTGGTCGGCTATGCCCGCCGCGGTAGTGGCGTCGTCGCCCGTGTGCGCCACAGCAGCCCCAAGAACATCCACCCCGTCCACTGTAAGCGCCGCCAGCTCATTGCCCGCCCCGGCCGAACCGCCGGTGACGGTGAACCCGCCAGTGGCAGGGACGGCAGGCGTCGTCGCGGATCCCCCGGTTACGTCGAAGGATCCCGCGGCCGGAACCGCGATCCCAACGCCGCCGCCCGTAACTTGAAAAGTTGCCCGCGCGCGCCCGTCAAACCAGTCGGTCACTCGCGCGCCGTCGTAGAAGTGGAAAAGCGCGCCGTCCGCGAACTCGCCGACGACATAAATCTTGCCCGCGTAGAGGTCCGCGCAAAGAACCCGTGTAAGCGCGGTTGCCGTGTCGGCATGCTGCAACCGTTGATAGGACACGCCAGACGGCAAACCGTTCGGCTCTGCGTCGCTCCCGAACACGACAATGCCCGCCGTATCGTAGAACATCCCCACGGTGCCGGCCACGAGCGTGAATTCAGGCACAAAAGCCGCGCGCTGCTCAAGCTCGCCGCCACGCGTTACGTGGCAATCGTTGGCCTTGACGAGCACCCCGCCAGATGTTGCTTCCGGCATCCGCCGGGCATCAAGGCCGCCAGTAAATTCCTGAACATGGATCACGCCCATCGGTCAGCTCCCTGACGGACGATAGACGGCGATAGGCCGCCCCCGGCGGGGTTTTTCCCGATTGACAAACAGTTTGTTGACCCGCTTCGGCATAAGCTGGCCGCGCAATCTGGCGTACAGGTTAGTTGCCTGGTCCATCTTGACCTGCGCGTCCTTCGCGCCGGTAGCCGCTAAAAACTCCGCCGCGCAATGCAGAACCAGCAACTGATCATCTATATCAGCGCGATCGCTGTCGGCCACCAGCGCTCGAAGATGCCGGATGCCAGTGACCTTTATCCGGCCTTCATGCGTGGCCGGATCAAAATTCTGGTCGGGGATCGGCCAGACTTCCAACTGCTCGTTTTCGCTGATCTTACAATGCCGCACGGGCCATGCCCGGTTGCCTAGTTCGCTGTCGTGCGTGGCGTATTGTGGCGCGTCGATGCCCCAACACAACCCCCGGTAACGCACAGCGTCCCGAACTTCGATCTTGGTAATCCGCGTGATGTCGAGATCGACCGGCAAGTCATAGAAACGCTGCCCGGCTTGAAGCTCCAGAAACCGTTCGACGCGCAGATGCGGCCAGGCAAAATCATTCCAGAACCATTCCTGCTTGCGCTGAAGCGTCTTTATCTGCGCGTCACGGTTCTGCACATTATGCGCGGGATTGAGCGAAATGCGGCATTCAACCCGCAGGTCGTCGAGCAGTTTGACGAGCGTGGTTCCGCGAGCCATGCGACGTTACCCGAACACGCTGGATGGTTGTTCGGTGAACTCGTCGTTCAGGTCGCCGGTCCCGTCATTATCGCTGCCATCGTCGCCGCCCGTATCGCCGTCGCTGTCTTCATCCTGCGTGGCGGCCAGATTGGCTTCGTGCAACTTGAGCGCTTCCAGAACGTCGGCCTTGCGCGTGATACCTGTCAGGTCGAGATCGGGATACCGGCTGGCATGCGCCTGAAGCTCTTTCAGCGTCATGCCGTCGAGGCCCTTGTCGACACGCGCCGCGTCCGTGAGCGACCCGCCCTTGCGACCATCATTGTCGTGGTCGAGCGGGTCGCGCCCTGCTGTCTTGCGCTCTTTGACCGCAAACAATTCCTCGGGTATCTCCAACTCGTCGAACGTCTCGAAAACCCGCGCCGCAGCGCCGGGAAAAAGTTCATTGACGGCAGGGGAAATGCGGCGCTCGCCCTCCTGGCGGCCATAAATCTGCGCAAGCCGCGCGATCTCCTGCCTGTGGGTCCGGGAAACGCTGCCTTGCACATCAATCTCGTACACGGCGTCTTCACCGTGGATAAGGCGCAATACCGCAGTTTCCGCCGCAGTCACGCCGTACTTCGGAACGCTGTTTGCTCTACGCCCGCCGAGAGCTACAAACACATTCGCAGTTTGCATGGGTCAATCCTTGTCGGTTGGAACGGGGCCGAAGCCCCGCTGTTGTTACCGTCAACCGTTGATGGTCGTGGAGTTTTCCAGAGCGCCGACGATCTCGTTTATCTTGGCGGCGAGAGACGCGACGATATTGTTCAAACCACTTTGGTTGAACGAGCCGCCCACATCGGCAATCGTGTCGCTGGCTGTACCGACCGAAGTCGTCAACGCCACAATACCGCCCGCACGAATAGCCGGGTTGTAAGACCCGTCGTTCGTGCTATCGCCAAACGACAGGATCAGTTCGGCGCCAGCAGGCCATGTGTAGTCGCTGTCATTTGTAACCGTGATGTTCGATGAGCCGAACGCGACAGTAAAACCGCCGGCGCCCTGCCGGATAACGTCTTGCTCAACTACGACAACGCCGCCAGTTGACCCGATCAGATCGGCTTGCGTCACGCCTGACGGGTAAGCCGTCGTGAAATTTGCACTGTCCGCGACATTCGACGCCAGCGTGTGCTTCTTGTTTACCAGAGCGCCCATTTGCGCCTCCTTGAATTGAGTTATGGGAACGGGGCACTTTCGCGCCCCGTTGTCGCCCTACGTCTTACGCTATGTCATACACTGCAGACGAGTTGAGCTGCCGCGCGATAAGTACGGCAGTCGTCGTGATGCCGTTATAAAGCACGTAACGGTCATAAGGCCGCGCCGGGTGGTGGCGCTGCATCCGCTTCCCGTTGAAATAGAGAAGCTGGAGGCCGGTCTTGCCCATTGCAATGACGTAGCAACGCTTTGGCTTGCCCATGTCGTCGAGCGTTGGGTCGTAGACGATCGTGTTCCCGGCATGCCTCGGATCCTTCATCGAACCGTCAGGAACGCCGGCATCGGCGCTCATGTTGTCCGAATAGTACCCGTTCGAGCGAAGCTCCATCTTGTAGGCGTCGATCCAGTCCGAACCGGCGAACCAGCGAAGGGATGTATTGCCGCGCAAGTAGCGCTTCAACTGCCTGATCTCGGTGTCGAGGAACGTAATAAGTGTGCCGCCAGCAGCGGCGTTCGGAGTAATCGCGCCCTGACCGCCGGCGGAACCATAAGCCGTAGTTGCGGCACGGTTGCGCCACCAGGGGAACACCGCTCGATTGAGGCCGCCGGTTACGCCGGACCCAGGATTTTCAAAGATGATCGACCCTACGCCAGCAAGCGCCTTGGCGTCCGTCGAGCCGTCCTGGTGGAGCAACAGATCAAGCGACTTGGCGTAGTCCTCGCCAAGATCGTCATGCTTCTCGTCGAGAATGTTCGCGAGCATATGTTCCTCGCGACCGTCGGCGCGCACCGTCTCCTGGTCCGCGCCGGCCTCGACCACTTCAATGCCGTCCTGTTTCAGTTCGGTCATTGTCATGGTGATGCCGATGTGGTGCTCCTTGCCCTGATACTCGACACGCTTGGTCGTCGCCGGGTTGTAGTAGTTGACCTGATCGTCGCCCGAGTAACCCTGAAGCGTCCCGCCGCCCTGACCCGATTTAACGCCGGTCGAAACGATGAGATCGTTTCCGCCGGAAAACCGGCCGGCGGTTCGGTTGAAGGCGTCCAGCATCGGCTTGTTCTGGACGTTCTGTTTGAAGACCTTGCCACGGTCCAGATAGTTTTTCAGCGCCGAAGCGTTGATGTTGGCAATTACGTCAGCGGAAAGCGGCATATCAGCCTGTCCTTATGTCACGACGCCCGTGTGTGAGCACGGATGATATCCAGCGTGGACATTTCCGTCGGGCGTTGATTACCTGCGACCGTGCCGCCTCTCACGGGAACGACAGACTTCCGCTCGACGCGCGGCGCCGGCCGGGCGGCCGGCGTAATGCTCGCATACGCCTTCTGAAGCTGTGCCTTCACCCCCTCGGGGTTATCCGGCACGCCTTCAGTTCGCTGAAGGTACGTCACTTCCCGCACAAGCTGCGGCAATTTGGCGGCAAAGTTCGGGTCTTTCTCGCGACGCTCGGTTTCCCAGGCTTCTGCGGCCTGCCGATTGGCGCCGACCGCTTGCTGCTGCGCAAGCTGTTCATTCCGGCGCTGCTCGAACGAGCGCGTCGCCATCACGGACTGCCGCGCCGCGTGCGCCCGGCTGACCTCCAGCGCGGCGGCATGGGACAACTCGCCCTTTTGCACGCGCTGTACCAGCTCCGGCGCCAGAACCTCACCAGCGGCGACCAGCAATTTCTGAATTGTCGGTTTCGCGCGTTTCCACGCTTCTACCGGGTCGGTCTTCATCAAACCGCCGACAATGAGCAATTCAGCGGCTTCGTCAGCCACCAGCCCATTGCGGTCCAGAAACCCCTGAACGATCTGGTAACGCTCTGCATCCTGCGCGAACGCCGACGCTGATTGCTCATAACTCCGAGCTTTCTTGCGCCAGTCGTTCTTCTCGCGAATAAGCTGCTTGAAGCGAGGATGCGCGTTGAACGGGACATCCGAATAGTCGTCCTCGTCCTTCTCGCCGTCTTCGCCCGCTACAGCTTCGACCGTTCCTTCACCTTCGGCTGGCGAGGCCGCCTGATCGTCAACCGTCTCCTGCGCCACGACATCGCGGATAACAGAAAGCGTATCTTCGGCATCAGTTTCGCCGGTCGCGGCGGACGTTTCCGCGTCTTCAGGAATGTCGGCCGACAGCGCGGCCGTTTCCTGTTCGTCCGTGAGATCGGCTGACGAATTCCGATCTTCCATGTCTTTATCGTCTAGGGGCATGAAGCGCTCCTTGTTAAAATCACCATACAGATAGCCGATATATGGTTTTGTTGCAATATGTCGGCCTTCATATCATACAAATCCTACACACGAGCCGAAACCTGGTTGCTCCCAAAATGCGCCGCGCTGCCGCCGGGGCCGCCGGGTGGAGCGGGCGCGTTGTTGGCGCCCTCGCCGCCCTGGGCAGCCGGATCGTTGCCCGGATTGGCTGGCGCCGGCTGCATTTGCTGGTTTTGCGACACGATGGATGGCATCCCGGCGGCAATCGCCGCTGTGATGTCGAGCCTGTCGTCAAGCCGGCGAAGCGTCTCGCGCAGCAGCCAATGCGGGTCCAGGCCCGGTATCTGTAGTAGAAGCGGCAGCAGCCTTTCGAGGTTCTGGATTTCAACGGCCTGGTTCGGCTTGCCTGTACTACCGGCTGCGACTTCCAAATGGATTTCCCCGGCAATTTCTGCCAGCGTCATTTCAGGCCACACCGCGCCCGGCCCGACGATCTGGCGCACGATGTCTTCGGACATTTCCCGCTGGAGTATCTGCCCGGAAGCCCGCGCCAATACGGTCAGGAAGCTGTCAAGATCATCGATTGACGATCCATCGGCTGAAGTCGTCGAATTCGCTGCAATGGACACTTCTGTTGCCGTTGCCTTCGCCAGGCCGCCGAACTGCGCCTGTTGCGAGCCGACGACAAGTTGCGTGTCCTGAAAGACCGGACCAGTCTCGTACAGGTTCGGATCCACGCCAGGCACCGGTATGGCCTGGAGAATATCCTGAATGGTCTGGCCCTGCGGCAAATTCAGACCCGCCGCTTCGAACGGCTTCATGTTGCGGACGATCTCGACATCTTCCTCGTCGCCAAAAGAACCGTTCGCGTACACCCACCGGGGGCGGGCCGCGTCGCGGTGTTCGCGCAAACCCTGGCGGGATCGATTGTGCTCCTTCTGCATGTCGAGCATCAATGTTACGTCAGACGGCGGGAACAGCTCGTCCTCGCTCTCAACAGCGTTGAACGTCAAGGCAAACACAGGCCAGAACGTCTCGACAAACACGTCGGGCGCCGCCGGTTCGCGCAGAAACCCGTCGTGACCATCAGCGACGTAATAGACCAGCCCCGTCCGCTTGTCGTAATATTCCCATACGCAGACAAGCCCGCCCTTCTTCCGGTCGGCGCCAGACCATTCATACTCATCGTCGATAACGTCATTCTCGCTGATGTCGCGCGACGACCCGGCATTCTGTGAATAACTGGTGTAGCCGTCGCCCAAACCGACGCCAAAAATCTCACGTATCTCATCAACAGAATAGGTATATTCGAGCGTGATGTGCCGAGAGCCAATGAAACCGTCAAGCGACTTGGTGAGCCGGTCGGGGATAACCTTCGTCGACGCGGGGTAATCGATAACCAGCCCCTCGCGCAGCACGATTTCCGGCTCACTCATCAACGACTGGATGGACAGTTCCAGTTCCGCCATTTCAGCCGCATCGGCTTCCAGGTCGCCTTTCTGCAAATCCTCCATCAACCGCGCCATGTGATCGAGCCGGGCTTTCGCGTCGGCCAATTGGTCGGTAACGCCGGGCCGCGGACCCATTTCGCGCTGGAAACCAAGTTTTACGTAGCCAACACCGGTCGTCAGAGCGCGGCGCACCGTCGCTTTCATCCCGCGTTTGAAATCCAGCGGCTGCTGCTCGACCGTGAAATACTCGAACAAACGTTCCAGCGTCTTGCCGATCTTGTTGTACAACTCACGGCGCTGAAAGCCCTGTTGAAAATCGGCGAGCAACGCCTGCGCCTGCTCAAAACCGGGCGGGAGTTGCGGTTCGACCGGGACGGGCATCCCCGTCAACGGATCAATCTGTTGTTGCGTCTGCGCCATCTGCATCGCCTGTTCGGCCAGCATGGTTGTCTGCATGGCGAGTTGAAGCGACGCAGGGTTTTCATCCCACAGGGCAAAATCGAGCTGGTCCCGGCGTTTCGCGGTTGCCCGCGGGTTCTTCGCGTAGAGCGCGGCGGTTTTCTGCTTTACGTGCCGGCCGGCGATATTCGCCCGATAGCGCTCCGCGCCCCAATCCTTTTCCGCGCCCCACATAGCGACCTGCATATCGCGCCGCATGCGGCGGAATGCCTTGTCGTGGTGGCGTTTGTCGGCCTTCACGTTCCCGATGATCTCGGAAACCAGCCGCTTGTGGTGTTCGGGTGTGCCCACCGCTTCCGCGTCGGGCGCTTCTGTGTCGGGCGCGGCGTCGTTCAAGTCGTTTGACGCATCGGCCTCATAGTCTTGCACGTCAATGTCGTTCGTTAAATCAGACATTAAAAGCCTCCGACAAGGGCCTGCGCCCGACGTTCCTCGGTCCAGCGGTCCTGAAGCTTGACCCAATCGAGAGTGCCGAACGCGGGCCGCTTCGCGCGTTCGGAAGTCCTAGATTTACCGGGACCGAACTGGTTCTGCAACCCAAGACCAATATAGGCCAGCGCATCAACGGCATCGTCGTGCGTCCCGTTCGGGAAGGCCAGCATCTCGTTGATGACCTTTTCCGTCCACACCTTGTCGGACGGGAAATAGACCTTGCCCATCGCCACGCGGGCGGCGATCGACTGCGCGCGCTGCTCCTTGTCGCCCGCCGGTGTCACTTCGGTAAGGTTGATGTATACCCCGCTTTCCAGCATCCGCTTGCGCAAGAACGGCCCGATGGATTTCGATATGTGACCCTTTTCAGCCCACCACATCAACGGTTTCTGCTTCCCGCTCGCCATCGTCAGCATTGCCTCGACGGCGCGGTCGGCTGGAACTTTGTCACGGAAACAATCCAGCACCCAGATATTGTTCTGCCGGTCGACGCCAACCTTCAGCAGCACGGTATAGTCATTGCGCTGCCCGGTCGCGACCGCGTGGTCGCTGGCGCAGTAGATACGCAATTCCTCCGGTTCCTCGCCGGTCCTGTAGGTCTGGATGTTCTCGCGCCGGAACAGCACGCCGTCGGCCACCGTCGGCCGCTGCTGGTATAGCGCGGCAAAGCCGAGCGGATCCATCCGTTGCTGGCTCATCAGGAAATCCAGATCATACCGGGACGGCCACAGTGCTTCGCCTTCCGGCCGCCCGAGCGGATCATCTTCCTCGGCGATCGCCGGCAAACGGATGATCTTCCACTTGCGGGCTTCAATCTCGTTGTAATGCGGGTTTTCCGGGTCCGTCAGCCGGCCGATCACATCATCCGAATGCCACCGCGTCATGGTGAGCATGACGATCTTGCGCCCCATGCGCCGGGTCATGAACACCTTCGTGAACCAGTTCCACGCCGCGTCGCGAATGGCCTGGGATCGTGCTTCCTCGTGGTCCTTGAACAGATCGTCGCCCAGGCCCAGGTTCATGCCACGACCGGTCAACGCCCCGCCGCGGCCCACGAACACCAGCCGCCCGCCCTCGTCAGTCTGGATATTATCCTTCGCCGAGCCGCCGCGCCGCAGCCGGTAGCCGGGGAACACCTGCCGGTGCTGCGCGCTGGTCAGGATCGCACGCGTGTCGGCGCCCATGTCCTGCGCCATCGTGTCCGAATAGGACGCCACAGCGATATCCCACCGCGGGAACCGGCCGCTCACCCACGCCGCAAGTCGTTTCGTCGCCAACTCCGTTTTTCCATGCCGCGGTGGCATACAGAAAATGACCTGATTGCAGACGCTGCCGTCGCCGTTGCGCAATTCGCCGTCGATCAGCTTCTCGACGTCCGCTGCGATAACCTGGTGAAACTTCTCGGCTTCGTAACGGGTCCGTTCCACGTCGTTCGGCGCTTCCGGGTCCGGCATGGTGAACCGCGTGTATTCCAGCAGGCTATCGCGCGCGGCAAACGCCTTCTGCTGACGTTTCAGCAGTGCTATATTCTTGGTAATCTCGGCGAGATCGGGATTTTCGGCCTTCAATCGGGCCTGTTCTTCTTCCCAATCCACCCGCTTTCCCGTCTTCGGGTTAATCCGTGAAGGCCGCCGCATCAGGCAGTCCCGTTCCGGGCCTCCAGCGCCGCAAGCGAACGGATTATTGTCTTCTGGTCGGCCAGCACTTCCTTCAACGTGCCTTCGACCCGCGCCATATGGCTTTCCATCTCCGTCCGGCGCGGGTAATTGTCCGACACATCCTGGCGCAGGCGATCAATACGCCCGTGCAGTTCGTTGTCGCCATTTTGCACCGCGTCACGCATCTTTTCGACCGCCCGGTCGATCTTCAGCGACACTGAACGGAACGCCGCCACGGCGATACCCGCCACCGCCAGAATGAACGTCAATCCGAACCCGAACAACCATTGAAGCTCCGCTACCGTCACCGCCTGCCCCACATGCTCAAACGCCGCGACAGGCGCCCAATTTCCGATAATGGCGCTCCAGCGCCACGACCCACGCATCCACCGCACTGTCTCCGGCCGCCTCCAACGCATCGACCGCCGCAGCAGGCGGCGGTGCAAGCGGTGGGCAGCTACCGGCGACGCGGGCCACCTGACAACCCGCGCAACCTATCGTAAGCGCCAGCAGGATCGATATTCTCGCGCTCGATTTCATCGTAGTGCTCCTGCAACCTGTCCCGCGCTGCCGCCTGTTCGCGTCGCATCGCGTCCTTGCCGGTTTCGCGTGCCCGCCACAACGCGGCAAAAACCACGCCGACGGCGGCCAGCGCGACAAGCGCGTATGCCTTCAATCCGCCGAGCACCTTCACAACCCACGTCATGCGCCAGCCTCGCAATCCGGGTGCAGCGGAACCACTTCCCCACAACCGCGGGCCAACCCCCGCAGGAATATCTCGGCTGAAAGCCGCGACCCGAACTTTTCAGCGTCGGCCACGTCCCTGACCCATGAAAACGGCCGCCAGCCAACCTGCGGATGCGCCCACGAACGGGTAAGGCCGAGCCAGCGCCGGCCGTGACAGCGGATGGCCCATACCTGCGTCATGCCCGCACCTCCGCAACGATACCCTTGACCCGGCGGACAAGCCTGCGGCCGCCGATCAGCGCCACGACCGCCACGACCGCAACACCGCCAAGCGCCGGATATGCGATTTCCGGGTAATCCTTGAAAAACGCCCCGATGGTGGTCAGCGGTATCACTGCCAGCCATTGCAGCCAGCCGTTACGTTCGGTCTTCTCGACTTCCCGCTCGATATTCGGGGGTACGACGGGCTTCTCGACGATCTCGACATCAGCCGGGTTCCCGACCATCGCCAGCGCCGCCGCCTGAACGTCCGCGACCCGGCGCCCCCACCCCTTGCCGAAGGTCGCCCACGTCGGCAACCTTTTCAGCCAGGCCAACCGGTCATTGCACAACCGGGCTATCACAGCCCCGGCATCGGCAGCTTGCGCGGCCTCGATCGTCTTCGGCCCCACGCGCCCGTCCTGCGCGACGCCAAGAACCGCCTGCAAGAACTTCACCGCGCGGGCCGGCCCGGAGTTCACCGCGAAATCAAACACCGCATAATCAACGCCGGATGGCAGCGCAGCGGCGTTCGCTTCAGCCCAATACCCCCGGTAATACACGGTTGCGATCTGCGCGTCCGTAATCGCCTTCAGCTCGGCGACCGTCCCGTCGGGTTTCACGTACCGCCGGAACGTGGCAAGCGTAACGCCCCTGTTGGTCGCGCCGCCAGGGTCTTTCGGGTGGTCCGAAAACCCACCCTCGTGTTTCAGCACCAATGGCAACGCCCGTTGAAAATTCCGGTCCACGCCCATGCTCCGTGTCGTTCAATGTCTTGCGTCATATCAGACATTCCGCCTGCGCTCAACAGCCCGCGCAACAGAGGCCGGCGGGCGGCGCGGAGCCGCGATAAAAAAGGCCCGCCTGGCAAAGCGGGCCTAGTTGGGGAGGAAAGTATGGAAGGACGCCATGGCGCCATTGCCACGGCTTCACGATTGTCACTGTATGCCATCCCGACAGACAACACAAGACAATCTGTCGCCTTAACGGTGTGTTGCCCTGACCGACCGCTACGAGCTGGACGAGCGTATCCGGCTTTCCAGGATTGTCTGGCGAGGGCGGTTTGTCTGGTAAGGACGATCGGGTCGGTGAGGCCGGTCAGGACGTTTCGGCCGGTCAGGACGATCAGGCCGGTCAGGACGATCAGGACGATCAGGCCGGTCAGGACGATCAGGACGATCAGGACGATCAGGCCGGTCAGGACGATCAGGACGATCAGGACGATCAGGCCGGTCAGGACGATCAGGACGATCAGGACGATCAGGACGATCAGGACGATCAGGACGATCAGGACGATCAGGACATCCTGTCCCGGTTCGATTTTGAGATGAAAATTTGTACGGACGCCCGCTGGAGCGGTTCGGCGGCTGGCGCGACTGCGGGGCGGGGGCGGGGGCCGGCCCGCGGCGATCGCCGAGGCGCGCCCACAGTATTAATGATACAGTGGGCGCGCCTTACAACGCAAGGCTTTGCGCCCTATCAATGGGCGCGGTTTGCGCGCATCATGTGAAAATGCCGCCGTTTTCCGCCGTTTCGCCGCGCGTTTCCACCTCGATCACTTTTGCCTCGATCGCCTCGATCGGCCGCGCCTTATCGGACGCTGCGCGCTCCAGGGCGGCGATAGCCGTCGCCAGCTCTTCTGGCGTCATTTCGTGCGGCTCTTTCGATCCGGCTACATCATCCAGGCCCAGCGTGCGGTCGTAAGCCAGCTTGATAGCGCCATTCAGCGCGCCGGCCGGCGTGCGCGGATCCGACAGGACACGCTTATGCGCCGCGACCGCCAGCGGTAAAATGTCGGAAAAGAGCAAGGCCCGCACCTGGCTGGCATATTCAGCCTGGACGGCCGGCCGCGCCATTGCAGCATGCACGCTGCCCGCCGGGATACGCAGCCGCTGTGCTACAGTGGTCGTTGATCCCCATTCGGCCATTCCGCGCGCGACGGCGCGCTCCTGCTTCGTAAGCCGTCCGTTTTTAAGAGGCATTAGCACAGATCCCTTTTCGCGTATTGTGGTATCTAGTTACCGTCATGCGCAGTTAAAGGCAACCCGCAACGCCTTGCGCCGCAATGCCTTCGCTGATTTCAGGCGATAAATTCGCTTTTTGTATGATATCGGCGTTGACATCGCCATACAGTCATCATACAATCATCATACAGTCAATGTCGCCGCAACAGGAGATACCACCATGAGCTTGATAGCAGTCTTTGCAAATGGGGCGTACTACGGCGCTTTTGCCGCCACGACCACTAAGGAAGCCTTTGAAATCGTCGCCGCTGAAATCGGCGGCGATGTTATCGATGATTTTGAATATTTTGCCGTGACAGATGCGCAGGCCGCCACAATCGATGAATGGTGGGCAGACGGCGCGCGCGCGGCAGAATTTCCCTTAAAGGACGCAAGCCCGCTAGCCTGAATTTGAGCTTTCAATTGTATGATTTAACGCCTGACATCAGGAGACATCGCCATGAACTACGAAACCGCCAATTTTCATTTTCGTGAATTGCGTATTGGCGCCTTACTCGCAAACAAGGCGACCGGCCGTGAAGTCTATTTCCAGCCTGGCGACGACACTGCCATCATCCTCGACACAATCGACGCGCTTAATGAAGTCCCGACATCACGTCGCGACATCATCGCCGACATCGCTTTCGCTGAATACTTCTAGTCATTTTGTCTGATTTGACACCCTACAATTGGAGACGTGACCATGATCCCAATCAACATGAATACCCACACATTCGGCACGGTCTCTTTCTGGCGTTCGGCCGCGCCGCACTACGGATGCCGGACATGGAAAGAGGCGATGCGCCGCTTTGCGATCCAACACGGCAAGGCAATTGCCATGCTGGTGAATGATAGCGCACGCATCGTCGAGCGTGACGAAAGCCGGAAAGCTGGCGTCGTGGTTCACGACCTGCCCGCGGAAAGCGTTCGCTGGCACCGTTCCTAGCGTCTTTCAGACGGCGCGCACGGCCGCGCCGTTCAATGGCCGCTAAAGCATCAACCCGACCAGGAAAGGATATCGCCATGCTCTCGACCGAAACCGCTCTGCGCAAAGACCGTAACGCCGGCTATGCCTATATGCAGCACCGCCATTTTGCGACTATCGCCGCGATAATCAGCGAATTGGAAGAGATTGCACCAGAAACCCACGAGACCGTGGCGAACTACTTCGCCGCTAGATTAGCCCAAACAAACCCCCGATTTGACCGCGATCGCTTTTTGCGCGCTTGTGGTGTCTGATTTCACGCCTGACAACAGGAGATATTCCGACATGACTATTTCACCCAAAGATCACAACACCGCACCCGACATGCTGGCGGCGCTGAAATTTGCCGAGCCGTACATTGCGGAATGGATTGATATGTTCAACCCATCCGACGAGGCAGCGCCAGACGTGAAAGCCGCGCGCGATGAATGCCGCGATGGTCTAGCCGCACTTCGCGCCGTCATCGCGAAAGCCGAGGGCGCGGCCTAATCCGCCACCCCGCCCTAACCGCAACCTAACCGCCGATTGCTGCGCGATTCAGCGCAACGCCGACTATGCCAAAATGCAGCATCGTCACTTTGCAACGATCGCCGCCATAATCGCCAATCTGCGCGACATTGGCACCATGAACGTAAAAGATACGCAATGCGTTGCCGAACACTTTGCGGGCGAACTAGCTGCAACAAACCCAAACTTCGACCGCGCCTGCTTTTTGCGTGCTTGTGGTGTATGATTTAACGCCTGACATCAGGAGATATTCCGACATGACCTTTTCCGCTTCCGTTAATGCCAACCTCTTTCGCGTCGCCGCCACCTTCATTTCGGCCGAGGAAACCCGCTACTATCTACGCGGCGTTTTCATCGAGCCGCACCAATCCGGGCGCGGCGTCTATCTGATAGCTACAGACGGCCACCGTCTATTCGTTGCCCACGACGAGACTGGAACTTGCGAGGGGTCCGCAATCGTCAATCTGGACAAGGCCGCGCTTACGGCCTGCAAGCCCAATCGGCGCGACGGCGATCTGTTGCGAACCGTAACCATCGCCGATGGCAATGCCACGATTTCACTCGATGACGCGCCCGTGGCGGCCGCGTTCAATGTCATCATTGGCGGCACTTTCCCCGACTGGCGCATGGTCGCCAATCCAAACACCGACAACCCGTCGCCTGCGACTTTTAACGGGCGTCATCTATCCGACTTTGCTAACGCCGCACGCGAACTCACAAATCGCAAAGACGCCGGCTTGCGCGTCGTCGCTGTGGCCGATGGCCCGTCGCTAATCCGCTTCGACGGTGTCGACAATGCTTTCGGCGTTCTGATGCCGCTTCGGGCGAAAGAGCCTTCCTGCTCGGTCCCTTTCTTCCTAACCGCGCCTTCCGCCGAAGAACTTGCCGCCGAATAGCGCAACGCCATGGCGACGCGCCTTTTCAACGCGCCGCCATAAACCGACACAACAGCCCGCACAGCGCGTTTCGCTCTTTTCCGGCTAACCCCTACCCGTTAGCCCCGCAAGCGCGCTGGCACCGCCTTCCTGGCCCGCTGTGGGCCTAGGAAACCACACAACCCGGCTACCCAAACGCCTGTTCACCGAAAGCCCCCCAATGTTTCGCCTGTTGCCATTCCTTTTTCATCTCGCATGCATAGCCATTCTGGTTATAGCCGCATACCGCCTTTTGGCTTGACACTCCCCGCCTAAAACCCGCCTGATCCTCCCTGTTGACTGACGGGGAGGATTTTTCATGAAAACCTTATGGCTTGGGTTATGCCTTGCGGCGTTCGCTTTGCCTGGCTGCCAGACGGCCGAACAGGCCCAGGCGCGATACGCGGCGCATCTCGAAACCGCCGCCGCGGCCTTTACAGGGCGCACCGTGGGCGACTTCATGCGCGCCAACCCGCAATTCAACGCTGTGGGCAACCGGGATATGGGCGCCACGCGCGTGTTCGTGCTCGAAACCGATCCGGTTATCGTAACGACCACGTTGCCACCCCACGCACCGGCGCCGCGCCGCTACAACAACCCCGCAATGGGTGGCGCGTTCAACAATCTGAACGCGGCTATGAACACGGTTCCTGCCGTGTCGCGGTCGGCGGTCCTTGTCTGCCGTGTGACGATCGAAGCAAAACCCGTTGCAGGCGCAAACACCCCCGATAGCTGGCAAATCGTCAACATGATCGTTCGGGGACAAAACTGCTGAAAGCGGATTTGCACGGCGTCGGCTTTGACCTGAATGTTCCCAATTCCGGTTTTCAATTCCAGAAAGGACAACTTGTCTTTTTGTCTGGCGCCCACACCCCGAGACGGTAGGGGCGGCGGACGGACTGCGGAAGTCCGCCCCTACCCCCGTAGGGGGTACCAACTTCCGCAACTTCCGCAACACAACCTCCGCAAATGAAATCAATGACTTACAAGGAGACTTCCGCAACTTCCGCATGACTTCCGCATGACTTACGCAAACGTAGTGAAATCAAAGACTTAGACGACGACTTCCGCATCATACAAACAGACTTCCGCAAGACTTCCGCAAGACTTCCGCAAGACTTCCGCAACTTCCGCTAGCCAAAAATATCTTCCCGCAGGACAGCTTGTCCTCGGTTTCCCCCCACGAAAAGCCCTTTGATTTTGGAGTGGCCGTCCATAATTCGCGTTTCCACCAGCCCGGACGAAGCCCATACGCGCAGTGCGCCTTCGGCCTCTTTTGCGTCAAAACCCCAATCTGCGACCATCCGGCGCACCGCAAAACGCTCGCGTGTTTGGGGCGCCATCGACCACGGTTCGCCCGCATCCCACGCCGCCGCCATGGCGTCCAATACACGATTGGCTACATCCGGCGTCATGACGGTTGCGCGTTCTCCTTCAGCCAGCAGCCGCACGACGCAGGAGGAAACCGGATCGCCATCATTATCCAGGCCCAGGGCGATCGCGTCGAGCGCGAAGCCGCGCGCCCACGATCCATCCATGTCGCGCTGTTTCGTGACTGTCACCGCGCGATCGGCAACCTCGATTTCCGTATCGGTTGCCGCCCGTAGCAACGAATGCCCGCGTGCACCGCGCGCCCGGTCCTTGCCCGTATGATGCACGATCATCAAATGGGCCGGGGCGCATCCGGCCCGCAGCAAATCGAAGTGACGGACCAGCGCGCCCATATCGACCGACGAATTCTCGTCGCCGCCCGCCATGACGCGCGACAGCGTGTCGAGCACGACCAGCGCGACCGGTCGCCCTAGTGTCTTGATCGCCGCCACAAGCGGTTCCAGGTCAGTGTCAGGTCGCCGCAGATCGACCGGGCAGGACAGCAGCACAATATCTATGTCGCGGTCGCCGAACTTCTCCCGCAGCGCCTTGAAGCGCTTGCGGATGCCGCGTCCGCCTTCGGCGGCCACATAGACCACCAGGCCGCGCGTGGTGCGCAGGCCGGCGTAATTTTCGCCGGCGCCAATGTGGGCCGCGATGTCCAGCGCAATGAATGTCTTGCCGGCGTTGCTGTCGCCGTAAAGCACGCTCATAGCGGCCTGGTCGAGCAAGCCCTTTATCAGCGCCGGGTTTGTCGTCAGCTCGGCGTTTGCCACGTCTGCGAACGTCTCGAACGTGAAGCGCGCCGCGCGCCCGGCAATGTCGCCGGCTTCCTTCTCGGCGGCCGCGGCAAACGGATCGGTTTGCGCCAGCGACGGCAGCGCGCCGGCATCCGTCAGGAATTGGGAAGGTTCGGGCGCGTCTTCGGAGCGGGTCCAGTCGCGTGCGATTGAGCGGGCCGTGATCTTCTTCGGGTCGGCCTTGTCCCAAACCCATATCAGCGCGCCGAATTCATCCGCGCTGAACCGGCCGTCGCGTTTCAGCAACCCGGCAAGTTCGAACCGCCAGCCGCTGCTGGTGGCGTCCACCGGCGCAACGCGGCCGCGCCACAGATCGTCGGCGAATTCGTTCTGCTGCCGGAAGGCTTCGAAACGGGCGCGTAGATCGGCCGGCAGGCCGGCGTAGGAAGCGTGGCCCTTTACAAAACCCATGTCCAGTGCGTGCTGCGCCGCCGCGATTTCTTCGTTGTTGTCCTCGTCGTCCTCGCGATCCAGCGGCTTGTAGGCGCGCGCCAGCTCGTCGAGCGTGAAAGTATCGGCGCGTGCGTCCAGAAGCGCCGCAGGGCGCTCCACGCGCCCGCGCGCCCGTTTCTTCGCGTCGGGCAGGTTCAGCGTTCCGGGCAGGCGCATGATACGGTCAATATTGCCGACGCCATCGCCATCCATCAGCTTCGCAATGCCGCGGGCCTGGGCTTCCGCCTGGCGGCCGTATGTCTCGGCGTCGAGCTTGTTCGATAAACGCCAGTAGAATTGATAGCCGCCGCCGCTGTCGATGACGTGCGAAGGCGTGAGCGTCGACAGGGCCTTGCGGGCGCGCTCGACGATCGCGGCGCGTGCGGCTTCCAGATCGTCGCCGTGCGGATCGACGTCGGCGTAGATGGCGCGGATATGGGCAATGTGCGATTTCTTCAGTTTGCCGTCAGGAGCGCCGGCGTTCGGTTCATTGACGCTGAAATAAAGATTGCGCTTGCCGTTCCATCGCTCGACGAAATCGGCGACGGCTTTCCAGTCGCCCGGCTCGACGGTGACGCCGATCGGACCTTCGCCCGGTTCCGCGTCCGGCTTGATGGCAACCAGATTGTGCCGGCCGTCAGGATCGAAATGTTGCAGGAACTCGACGGGCGTCATTCTTTTATCTTCCTGGCGACAAGCTCGAACCCAAGCACGTTGAAACACGCCTCCAGATTGGAAAGCGTCGGATCGGTGCGGGTCCGCCAGTCCTTGAAAGTGTTTCGGCCGACACCGGATCGGGCGGCCATCATTTCCTGCGAACATTGCTGCGCGTTCATTTCGGCAAAGAGCCGCTTGACGAGCGGGTGGGCATGGGCAGGGGGCAAGTTCGGGCGGAAGCGCTCCATCTTGTAGCTGGCGCGGCGTGGGGGTACTTCGGCTTGTGCGCGTCGCGCCCGCTTGCTAGACACAAAGAGCCTCGCGGTGTTGCGGCATCGTCGGGTTTCCTTCGGGTCGGTCGGGCGGAAAAGGCGCTTCATGGCGGGGCGCCTTCTCTGCTTACGTCTGGTATTGTAGTCTAATGTCTGGTGATGCCGCCAGTCTAATCATACAAAATAGACGCATCTGCTTCGCCCCTTGCCTGCGAGTGTATGACGGGCGGATTTAAGCTCGTCAGGGGTCATTGACAATTTCTCTTAAAACGCTTTATTTTGGCGGTGTTCCCCCGCACGCGCGGGGATCGGCCCTACTCCGGTAGCGTGTTGATAGCTCCCCCGCACTCGCGGGGATCGAAAGGAGGTCCGACCTAACAGTCGGGCCTCCTTGTTCATCTAGGCAAAAATCCAGTCGGGCGCGCTTCCATAGGGTTTCGCCCGGCGTTAGCTTCATGTCTTCCTCCCGATGGCGCGGATGGCGTCGGAGATACGATCTCGATCTATCCCGTTGATTTTTCCATCTGTGTCCACAATGTCCGCCGCCTCATCAAGGGTCACCGGATCGACTTCATCCTTGCCGACGATGCGGAAGCCGGCGGCTAACAGCATATGTTCGATGAACCTTGCGCGCCTATTAGGGGTTTCTCCGCCGCTGGCTGCAACCGCATCTCTTATGATCTCGATGTATCCGCTCATCCTCCTGCCTCCATCGCGGCCTTGAGGACGTTGCGGGCTAAATCCTTCGCTGGATAAACGTAACGCGAGTTATAGATTACCTTAGCAGCCGCCTCGACCATCGCCTCTGTCACCGCCTGCTCTGAGGGGCGGGCAGATCGGAGAGAGAAAGCGCGATCCTTCCATTCATCGCGATCCGCTTCTGCTTGACGTAACTTTTCTTTCAGGAAGCTCACCTGCGCCCACGAATCATACATGATTTCGCCAATCTCTGGCTGCTGACCTTCCGGTGGGGTTGGGTCAAGGGATGCTTTCGTTTTGCTGGCGTCCCATCGTGATTGTTCAACCTCCGCAATATCGCTGATGCCATGACGCCAACCATCGCGGAACGCTTCTCGTATCTTGTCTCCCACATTTCCCGTTTCACGAGGGGCAACTGTGTTTGTGTCTCGTTCGGCTGGCTCAAGGGCGGAGAGGATACGGCGCTCGTAGTCGGCCTGTTGTGATGCCTTGTATGCTTCGATTTCGTCAACCGTCTCCGACGACAGAACAAGACGAGCAAACTCGTGGCCGAATAGGTCAGTTGCGACCAGTTTGCCTCTGTTGTTGATGGATTTGTAGATGCCCCAATGAAGCGCCTTTACCTTCACCGCCCCTGTGCGGGAGAGGGCTTCGGCGCGCGGAACGGAAGATGACGCCAGATGGTCTTGCCACCATGCGTCGGTTTTGCCGTGGCGCTCGCCGAGATGGTGCGCCAATCCAAGGATCACTTCGACAGAGGCGTCATTGAGTTTGCAAACCTCGTCGTGGTCGTAGTTTGACGGGTTGATCTCATAGAGCGTTTCGTGCGCCCAGCGAACCAACTCTTTCAGCCGCTCGTTCTCTGCCTCCAGTTCGGCAATTCGTCGGTTGAGGGAGTGTATTTCAGCCTTCATTGCGGGAATGCCCATTACTCCTTTCCTCCTGTCAGTGCGCGGCGGGCGGCGTCATGGACGGCATCCAAGCATCCTTCACGATCATCGCAGCGGTAACTTTCTGGATTGTCTGCGTCGGTCATCTCCGCAATGTCCCCCAGCCCGCCGACTTCGGCTGGTGCTATGGCGGGGGTCAGTGTTTTATCGCTCAGGTCAACCATCACTAACCTCGTTTATGGTGTCGTGCAGGCCCTTGATCAGAACATCAACGATCTGCTGCTTCCCGAGCATCTGGCCAAAAGCCGGTTCGAGCGAAGAAATCACGGTGTCCAGGTCGTCAAGCTCGCTCTCGATCTGCAACTTGCGTTCGAGCAGGATGTCCCTGCGATGCTGTGCCTCCCGGAGTGAGATTTCCACATTCTCGCGCACTCGCTCGGAGACGGATTGCTCGGGGGTAATAGATATTGGCGCAACGACGCGAACCGGTCGTTCGGGTCTTCTAGGTTTCATCCATATTTGCATTCTCGCTCTCCCGGTCAGTCAAAGATCGTTGGATGGGCTGTGGCGGGTTCTTCTGGCGTGGCGGGGAACGCCCGTGCGATGGCGTCAGCCGCGTTCACGCCCTGCCAGGTGAATGTCTCGCCAGCGGGCGTGATGATTTCCAACGTCACCGCGCCGCCGGGCGTCATGGCATAGAGGTTGACGATCAGAGCCGGGTGCGCCGCGCGAACGGCGTCAAAATCAGTCATCTGACGTATCCTCCCGTTCGATCGGCTCCAGCGTCAGCCGGTAGCCCACGACGTGAGCAAGTATTTCGAAGTCGAGCAGCATCGGGGCCTGGCGGCCGGCGCGCCAGTTTTCCAACGAACTGCGGCTGATGTCGCAGGCCGCCATCAGGTCTTTGACGCTCAAGCCGCGTCTGTCGATCTCCGTGAATAACTCGCGGGCGACCCTGATTGCCGTGCGCGGCGGCAGGCTTCTGCGACCCGTCATAGCGGTGCGTCTAGCAAGCCAACGACAATGATGGCCGCAGCAACAAACAGCATGATAAACGTCGGGTAGCGGCGGTGTGCCAGAATACGATCAAGCATCGCTCAAACTCGCTTTCAGTCGGATATACTCATCACGGATACGCGCACGCAGGCCGGGGTCGGCAATCGGGCCGGCCAGCAGCCGCTCAAGCTCGGCCAGGTGCGCGCGGCGGGCGCTGATCTCGGCGCGGGTCATCGCGCCGCCTCCAGCTCATGTTCATGCACAAGATTCAGGCGCAGATCGGCGGAAAACCGGATGTCATAACGATAGGCCGAGCGCAGAAGGACGCTATCTATGACGCGGCCAGTCTCGCCGGAAACGACAAGGCGCACATAGTCGCCCGGCATGAATTTGGGTGGCGGTAGCTGCGTTTCCCGGAGCGCCGCAAGGAGCAGCCCGCCGGACAGCACGACGAACAGCACGACGACACCTGCTGCGGCGGAGAAGGTCCGGTCGAGCGTAAAAAACAGGAAAGGCATGGTAGTGCTCCCTGCGCTACGCGAAGATGTCGAGTTCGGTCTGGCCGTCGTCTTCGTCCATCTGTGCCAGCATTGCCTCGATCGTATCGCCTCGCTCGGTCAGGTAGGTTTTCAGCACCATCTCCATGACCGTGTTGCGCGGCACGTCGAACCGCTTCGCCAGATAGTCGAGCCGTTCCAGAACAACACGTTCGGTACGGAATGAAACGGTCGGCCGGGCCTGCTTGCGGCGCGGTTTGGCACGGATGCGCGTGCGCGGCATTTCCGGCGCGGGCTTCAAACGGGGGCGGGCACGCGGGCCTTTTCGCGGTCGGGCCAAGGGTATCTCTCCACGGCAATCTGATTTTTATTGACGATCAGTTTGTATGGTGATTGTATGGCGATGTCAACATACAAAACAGACAAGGGAGAAAGAAAATGCGGGTGCTGATGGAAGATTGGCCCTGGCTGCTGTTGCTCGGGCTTGTTGCCGTCGTTTTCATTGGTGGCGCGGCCACGACGATACGGTTGGATAATCGGCAATACAAGGCGTTCAGGATTGATTGCCTGCAAGCCCGGGCGGCCTGTGAGCGTGATGTAATGTGGTGCGCGATCCCTCGGGGCGGGGTTGTCGATCGGTAGCCGTCCGGCGGTGCTGGCTGGATTGATTGTAAGGCGTTTGTCGGTTATTGTCCCGCAACAATAGCGGAGCATCAGACATGGCTGACCCGAACCCGTTCGTTCCTGGGTATTCCTATTCCGGTTGGCAGGCCGACAACCCCACGAAGCCCCTGCCAGCGCCGCAGATCGATAACGATTTAGCGAACGCGGCGCAGTCGACACAGGAGCTGGTCGACGCGGTTAAGGATGTCCGGCGTTCAGACGGCGCACTGAAAAATGAGATCGTCACGCTCGACACGCTTGCGCCCGATGTGCGGCTGCTGATGAATGTTGATCCGACCTTCGCTTCACAGATCGCAACGGTAGCGGGGATCGACACGGAGATCGCTACTGTCGCGGGGATCGACACCGATGTCCAGGCCGTCGCGGGGATGGCCGCGGAGATTGCCGCTATAGGTTCGATCAGCGGCAGCATCCAGATCGTTGCGGGGATCGCCTCGGATGTTACCGCGGTCGCGGCGATCGATAGCGACGTTGCGACGATCGCCGCAAACATAGCCGATATCCAGGCCGCGCCGCAGCACGCGCAGGACGCAGCCGACGCACGGGACAAGGCCCAGTTATGGGCCGAAGCGCCTGAAAACACGGCTGTCGAGCCTGGCAAATATTCCGCTTACCACTGGTCCGAGAAGGCGAAGAACAACGCCGAAGGCTACATGCCTTCCTACACGCCACTCAATATGTTCGGTGACGGCGGGCGCTTTGCGGGCGACCCGGAACCTAAGAGTGTCAGCGCATCAAATTTCACCGTTCCGTCTTATATCTCGACCACCAACGGCTCATCGTTTTCTGCGGGGCCGAAATTCATTCATAACAATAACGATTATGGCGGTTCAGCGGGCGCTCTCGACGCGGACGTAAAATCGCTGATCGACAAGCTCAAGGCGCCGACCGTTCGCCGCTACGGCATAGAATTCTACCTGATGCATATCACGGCGGGAGCGGGTACGACTGGATCCGCCACCATCAACGGCATACCCCACTATTATTCTTTCATCCTGATGCAGGCCCCTATCCTCGGGAAGATTTCCTTCAACTGCCACATTCTTGTCAAATCAGGCAGCGTCGGATTTACCACTTTCGCCGGAAGCTCTGTCTATCTTGACGGCGTTGCGCAGAGCACTTCACAGCAGATCGTCCCGGCAGATGGATGGCGGCAGATATCGCGCCACTATGACAGGGCGACGAACGCTTTCACGGGGTACGACAACACGCTGCATCGTATCTACTCAACGCCGGGTACGGAATACTATCTCGCAATCCCCTTCCTGGCGACAGGCACAATACCGATGGGGTCCGGCGTCTATTATGGCGCGGTGCCGAGCTATAACGCATGGCAAAAAACCCTTGTAAAAGCCGATGTCGGCCTCGGCAATGTCGATAATACGTCCGACGCCAACAAGCCCGTATCAACAGCGCAGCAGTTGGCGCTTGATGATAAAACAGAAGGCCCTGCGTCATCTGCCGGGGATGAGATAGCTCTTTTCGACGGCATATCAGGAAAGATCCTCAAGACAGGTGTGCCTTATGCGGCGTCGGCCACCGCCTCCACAGTAGCCCTGCGCGGCACGGGAGGGGTTCTTTCAGTTGGCGCGCCTACCGACGACGCGCATGCTGCTACGAAAAAGTACGTAGACGACAATAGCGGTGGGTTTGGTGTCGGGCAGACTTGGCAGGACGTTAGTTCATCTAGATCGCATAGCACGTCTTATCAAAATACCACAGGAAAAGGTATATTTGTATACATACTATATCATTATGGGGCAGGGACACAGGCAAGGTTTCAAGTATCTTCTGATGGTTCGTCTTGGATCGATCTTGGAGTAAATAATATAGTAACAGACTCGGAAGACCCAATTTTTATAAGCATAGCCATCCCGGACACAGGATATTACCGGCTACAAAGAACAGTGGGAAGCGGTTCGGTTAGTACGCCGGTTTGGTCGGAGCTACGATAATGGAATATGGTTTTTACCACCATGATATCGGATATTGGCAGTCAACTGGAGGCGAGCTTGAGAATCTGCTGTCTTCTTACCCTAACGGGACCATAAATATTCCTCTTAAGCCTAGCGGTGATCACATATGGCAAGACGGGTCTTGGGTTTATGTGGAACCTCCGCCAGTTGATTTAGGAGCGGAAGATCAGGCGCGGTTGAACGCGGCACTGACCGCAGAAGGATCGGTTGTCCGCGCACTCGGACTGGTGCTGTTCGAGGCGATCAACGCGCAGAACCTGGTCACGCTCGACGCGGTGAATGAGCTGCGGGACTTTGCCGGGCTACCCCTCTACAGCGTGAATGACTTCCGCCAGGCGCTGGCCGCCAAGGCCGGGCAGGACTTCTACACCATGCAGGAATTCCTTGACGCTCTCCAGGCGCAGATGCGCTCCAGTTGACGCTGATAGCCGGCCGTTCAATCCTTGCGGTAGCGCTTGCCCCTCCAACCGCCGGCTGTCAGGGGCAGGCCCGCAGCCCATGACGGCAATTCGCATATGATCCGTTCGAATTCCTCGACGGAACCGAAGCCGTGCGGGATTTCGGTAATGATCTCGTCGTAAACCGTGGCGATGATCGGGTAGCCGGCTTCCTCGGCCTTGAACATGCCGTTGACCAGCAGATCGCGTGCGGTCGCCTGCGTGTTGTTCTCGGCTAGCAGACCGCCGTACAGGCCGTAGCGCCGCCATTTCTTCGTCTTGCTGTCGACGCCGAGCGCCGTCACCTTGTCCGATGTAGGGCCGTCGATCCTGACCGTACCGCGCCGTTCAGCCGTCTCGGCGGCGTCGCGGTCCATGACTTCCGCGTCGGCCCATTCACCATTCGGCAACCGCACGCGCGCCCACACTTGCGCTTTGAGACGGGGCGCGCCATAGGCCAGACAGCGCCCGGACGGCAAGCGCGCCCATAGGAAGCCTTTCCTGACAATATAGTCGACCTTGGCGGCCGACGTGATCCGGCCCGGTTCCGCAACAGCCTCGCGCACGGCGGCCTCCAGGTCTTTCCATGATCGGGCGATGGAGCTGTTCTGCGCCCGCCAGCCGAGCTTGATGATTTCGCAGGCCAGCCATGCTTCGCGCGACAGTTCTGCCGTGCCGTACAGGCCGCGCATTACATAGCTCTCCCACGATTTCACAGCCTTTCCGCGGCGTTCTTCGTCGGCCTGCTCCCACACGCCGGCTGCGATGCCGTCGAGCTTGACGCCATAGCCGCGCGCGAAGGTCACGAAGGCCATGACGCCACCGCCAAAGCCAAGGCCCAATTCGGCGGGTTTACCGACTGCCTGGCGCGCCCAATGTTTCTTCGTCACTTCCTCGATCGGCAGCCCGAGAATGGACGCCGCGGTCCTGCGGTACATATCGGGAAGCGATGGATCCGCGATCAGCTCACGAATGGCGCCAAGCTTCCAGCGCTCATCGGCCAGCCAGGCCAGCACGTTACCCTCGATGTTGGAATAGTCGGCCTGGAGTAGATCGTGACCGGGCGCGGCCCATATGAAGCCGCGGATCGCGTCCGAAACCAGGTGTAGCGGGCGGCCAAGATCATCACCGTAGAGAAAAGCCAGCAGATCGGGGTCTTCGCGGCGGAACGCTTCAAACAGCACATCCGTCCGGGGCTTCTCATCGTCGTAAATCATGCGGGGTCGGGGAAGATTGTTCCAATTCACGCCGACGCTCTGTGTGCGGCCCGTGCCGGCCTGATGGTAGATGAAACCGCCGCGAACGCGCCCGTCCGCGTTTGCGCGTTTCAGCATGGCGTTCAGTTTTGATACGCTGGTTTTCGCCGCTTCCTGCCGCAACTCCAGCGCCTTGCGGACGTTGGCGGGCAGGTTGTCATTTTCGAGCAGGTCGGTGACTTCCGCTTTGGCCGCGCTGCCGAGATCAACCCCTTGTGTCTGAACCCACGCGACCAGTTTCGACACCTGCGAACAGGCCGTGACATAGCCGCCGGTGGCGAGGCGCATTTCCCGGTCCAGCGCTGCTTTGGCCTTGTCAGCGAGGCGCAGGGCGGCGCGAGCGCTCTTGCGGTCAATGCGGATGCCGCGCAGATTGATGCGTTCCGTCAGCGTCCAGACGCTCTGCTCGACCGATGATAACGGGACCATGCGCCGGTCGGCCGCCGCTTCGGTGCGCACGTCCTGGTCGCAATAGTCCTGAAACTTCCCAAAATCTTCCGGGTAATCTTCCGGCTCATTCCAATAGACGCCGGGCGGCTCGTCCTTGCGGGCGCGGCGCGGTATCGAGAACAACCGGATGAGCCGCTGGCCTTCCTTGTCCTTCTGGTCGGCCAGCCCGAGCGCTTCGCTCAATTCGCCGAGCGAGCGGGGCAGCGACATGGCAGCGGCCGTGGCGGCCGTGCAACGGAACTGCTCCAGGCGCGGCTGCGGCCAGCCAGCATTTTGCGCCAGCCAGGCGAAGCACTGTATCTCGAAACCGGCGTTGTGGGCGCTGATCTGCGCGCCGGCCTCGACCGCCGCGCGCAGGTCGGCGGGGCACGGTTCGCCGTAGCGCCAGCGCTGCACTGGCCCGTCGTCGATCGAATAGGAGCCGATCAGAACACGGGCGTGACGGCTTTCGAAATAAACGTGAACGCCGCAAGTCTTCAGGTCGACGTCGGAGCGCGTCTCGAAATCGATCTCGACGTGGGTCAAGTCGACGACCCCAACAGCTTCAGCGCCGGGCCTTCGAGCGGACGAGCGCCGCGCACATCGGCCGTGCAGAGGCGGCCGAGACTGTCGCGCAGCAACGTCCCGTTCCACGACAGAAATTCCAGACGCATCCGCGATTTCGTGGTCGCGCCATCCGACATGAGGCGCACGAAGCCGCCTGTGATATTCGCGTATAGATAACCGTCGCGGGTGTAGAGCGACGTTTGGCGGTAGACGCCATTTTCGACGAGAATAGCCGCCTCGCCTTCGACTTCCTTGAAAAAGCTCATGCGAAAATTCCTTCTGGTTTGTCGGTCGGAATTTCAGACATTTCGGTCAGCCGAAGATGCCCGGATCGCTCGGCTTGCGTCGCGAGGTACGCTTCGATGAAGACTTGCGCGGCGGGCGCGACGATTGCATTGCCGTAACCTCGGAGACGGACGACGCGAGCGCGGCCGTTTCGTTCAAGAGGGAAGCCAATGGAGGCATGGGCTTCGTAGGCGTTAAGCCAAGCCTCCGATGTGTGGCGTGCCAGAATTGATGACAGAACACGCAAAGCGTCTGCACGTTCTCCGGTCGGTTGTCCGTCCAATCCTCGTTCACATGATGCGCGTGTAACCGCTTCGGCGTCCCGCAACATTCGCAGGCGGGTTTCAGAAGTTTCCGCGCTCTCGCCTGAAATGCGTTCCGCGAAAGCCCACCCTTGCTGCGCGAGTTGGCGCAGGAAAGCGAGCAGAAACGGCGCTTCATGAAGCTCTGGTAATCTTCCAGCCGGCCACTCTCGTTGCGCTTCCGCTGAAAGCGCCTGCCGCAGATCATACACCGCTTCTCCGGCGTCGACTTCGTATCGCCGCGCCCACTCGACGATTTCGAATTCAAGTTCTCGAACGCGGTCAGCGCGCACTCGTCCCATTCCGGTGGCAGCCCCATCAACCATCTGCTGTGGCTTGGGGCTAACTGGCCGCCACTTTCCATCCCGGCAGAACAGCCAGTCAGCAGCTCGCCAGTGGCCGTTAACCGGGCCGGTTGTGGGTGATCTCGAAGAAGCTGCGCAAAGTCGTGCAGATCGTTCGATCGATCCGGGTTCATCGCCCGTTTCGCTTGACCGCCTCCTGACCCATCCGAACTCTGCGGCGTCGGCCAACCCGCCAAATTCACCTGTCGGGGAAGTTGATCCAAGCGCGTTCGGGTCGAGCCATCCGGGTTCGTGGCTTTCGTCGCCATTCCGGGCGTGTCTTTCCAATCCCTGCTGCTGGTCGTACACCAGCCCGCGAATTTCGCCGCGTGTTCCAAAGAAGCCGTATGCTTTTTCCCGTCGATTGTCCTGCCGGTCGCGTCCATCTTCTCCGTGCTGACCGATCGGTCCCCGTTTGGCGTGTTCGGCGTCGGCCAACCGGCCAGTTCCACGTCTCGAACCAGACAGGCGCAGCCGTGCTTCGTACCGTGGACCGCCTTTTGAGTTTTCGAGCGACCTGACGTGTCGTGAGCCTGCGGTGTAGTCCAACCTTTCCGCAACCCACCAGAGGCGCTGACGGATGTGCGGAGCGCCGACGCCCGCAGCGCAAAGATCGATCGCCTGGCTGGTGTAACTCGTTCCTTCCAGGTCAGTTTGTACAAGGTCGATCCAAGCAAGGCCGTCCTTGCTTGCAACCTGCTCACCAAAGACGACAGCGGGCCGACACTGTTCGATGAGCCAGTGGAAAGCGGGCCATAAGTGCCGCTCGTCAGCAAACCCGCCACCTTTGCCTGCCGCGCTGAAAGGTTGACACGGGCAGGAACCGGTCCAGACGGGTCGGTCGTCGGGCCATCCGGCGTTGCGGAGAGCGTAGGACCAGACGCCGATGCCGGCGAAGAAGTGGCACTGCGTAAATCCCCGAAGATCGTCTGGTTGGACATCCTCGATGCTCCTTTCATCAACGACACCCGGCGCGATCAGGTTGCGGCGGATCAATTCGCGCAGCCATGCAGCGGCCTTGGGGTCGAATTCGTTGTAATAGGCGGTCATCCGAAAATGTCCGTTTCGGCTGGAGTGTCGGCCGCCTTTTCAGACGTCGCGGGCGCGTCCAGAACGGCCAGGATCGCGGCGACAGGATCGGGATCGATACCGACGCGCCAGCCCTGACCGTCGCGTGAGAAATTGGCTTGGTGTCCGTTTTCGGTCTTCCAGACGTTAAGGCGGAAACCGCCCTTGCGGGCGGCCTCCCTGATGGCAGCGTCGAGGCTCACAGCTTGCCCTCCTGCTTCAACCACCAATCGGCGACGACAATATCGACATCGCCCTCGTCGACGGACGCCCCGTCGAGACAGACGCGGCGGGGAAGCCAAAACTCATCCCCATCTTCCGGGTCGAACAGGATCGCCCCTTCCGTGACGCGCTTAACTTCGCCGGAAAGCGTGGTCTGTCCGAAGCCCCTCAGATATTCCGCCCGCCTCACGGCATGATCTCCCGGCAACCACGGCGCTCGTTCTCGGCGACCTTACGGTCGATTTCCTGGAGCTTGCGGATATGTTCGACGGCCTGTTCTTCGGTGTCGAAAAGGCGAGGCGGGGGCGGAAAACCAAAACCCGCGAATGTTATATCAGTAGCCAAAGTGTACCAGAAGAACCGCTTTTTCCACTTAACCTTCCACTTGATCCCATACGGGCAAATCTTGTAACGGGTCATGCCTGACATCCAAGAAGCTTCTGCGCGGTGTCATCTTCGAGGATGTACGTCTTCTTGCCGCGCCGGGTCATCCAAAAATCCCCATTCCGAGAGCTTCGGCGTAAAGTTCAAGTAACGCCTGTTCTTCCTGAAGTTCCGCCGTGTCCTTCTTGCGCATCTGGACCAGTTTGCGGATGGTTTTCGCGTCCAGGCCGGTGCTTTTTGCCTCGGTGTAGATTTCCTTGATGTCGTCGGCTACGGCCTTCTTGTCTTCTTCCAGCCGTTCAATGCGTTCGATGAACGCGCGCAACGCGCCGGCAGCGACGGAATGCGCGCTATCGGCCGCGGTATCGTCACCGGAGTTGTGACCTATACCCTTTACGTCAGTCATGGCATTTTCCCTCATCGGTTTGAAAAATAGCCGCTTGTCGGCTATTGTCTGTCGTTAATTCATGCAAATCAGCCAAAAAGACCGGCTGCTCCCGCGCCGCCCTTCGTCTCCGACGGAGCTTCGCCCGCGTCCTCGATCTTTTCGAGGAACTTGTCGGGATCGGGACCGCCACTGCCGCCGAGCACTTCGTCACCCTCGGCCTTGCGGGCGAGCTGGAAGATCGAGATGCCGAAGGAAATGCCCTTGCCATTCTCCTTGTTCTCCCAGGTGAAGGCGTTGACGACACCGTAGCCCTTTGAGCCGGATGGCAGTTCTGCCTCGGAATAGATGCGGTCGGTCGTTTTGCCGCTCGGCCCGAACACCTTCGGCTGGTATTCCGCGCCGGACGTGCAGCGGATGAACGTGGTGCCGGGGTAGCCCTTGTGTGGTTCGCCGGTTTCCTTGCTCTTGCCCTGCTTCCCGTCGCCGTCGAGGAACGGGGATTTGATGATACCATCGGCGATCATCTGCTTGGCCTTCTCGCCCCACTCGGAAACGGCTGCTTCGACTGCGGCGGCCTTCAGGGCGTCGATGTTCAGCGTCTTGGGGAACAGCAACGTGCAGCTATAAGACTTGCTACCGTTATCGCGGTCGCGCGGCTTGAACAGATCCCGCGTGAACGAGATTGTCGCCAGCGGAGTACGAATATCTTCAGAACGTGCCATGTGAATTGGCTCCTTTTTGTATTTCAGCCGAACAAGTCGGCGTCGAGGGGTTGAAGATGTTTTTCCGCGCTCGACTGAACGGCCGGGCGGGAAGTTTTGTCGGCGGCAACGAGATTGGTGCCGCGAACAGGGCGTTCGATCAGATCGGCAATCGCCGACTTGATCTTCACACCGCCCGCCTTCTCGACCTGGGCGGGCGAGGACGGTTTCGGAGGTTGGAAGGCCGCATCGGGGTCTTTCCCCGCCGCCTTCAGCAACGCGGCGATCTGACCCGGCGTCACATCGGGCTTCCACGCGCGGTTGCCGATCTTCTCGACCAACTGGTAGCCGGGGATCGCCAAGCCACTTTCGGCCTGCGCATGGGCGTAGCGGCGAACCGCGTTGCACCACGCCTCGATCATGTCGAGCATGTCGAGTTTCTGCGCCAGCGCTTCCGGATCCAGAGCTTCGGGAGCGTTGGCAAGACGGGGCTGGTTGAGATCGTCGAGCCAGACGCCCGCCTCGTCCAGAGCCTTCTGCTGATAGGCCGGGCAGAACCCCGCCGCTTTGCAGAAGGTCTTTTCGCAGTGATGGCCGGCGGTAAGATGTTTGGCCGCCCACGCCGCTTCCGGCATGGTCGATTTCTCGTCGAGCGCCTGACGAGACGAACGCATGGCCTGCATCAGCTCGCTCGTCCATTCGACCAGATCGGCAGTCGAGAAGGTTTCGGACCTGATCCGCCCGTCCTTGTGGGGCGCGCGGGACTGGACGATCGTCACCGTGATCGTCCTGGCCTTCCACTGCGGGTTCGCAAGCATGGCGCCGAGTGCGTAGGTCCGGCCCTGCTTGTTGCCCAAGGCTTCGACCACGACGCCCCGCCCGGTTTTCAGGTCGATGACTTCCAGATCGAGCGCCGTCGGGTTCCAGATTACGGCGTCAGCGGTGCCGCCGGCGTCGAAGGGCGGGTCGAGATCAATGAGCGAAAACTTCTGCTCGATTTTCAGTAAAGTCGCCGGATTGATTTTCGCTGGCGCGGCGTCAATGACACGCTTGCGCACATAATCGACATAGTGTTGCGCCGTTTCGGCCATTTCATCGTCGACCTCGAACTCGAACTTCTTGCCCTTTCGTGTTTCGCCGATGAACTCGACCGCCTCCCGACCTTCCCGGAGACAAATTTCCGAGATTTCGTGGCAGACGGTTCCCCAATCTGCGGCCGGGTTGGTATCTTCCGGCAAGTCCTTGGTGAGCGCGATCCTGCCGGCGCACGCCCAATTCCCTTCGGAAGCCGACGCCGACCAGGTGGCGTGTTCGCGCTCTGCGTGATCAGGCTTGCCCATCGCTCTGCTCCGGTTCGTCCTGAACGACAGGAACCGGGTTTATGGCCCAATCCCTGATATTCGTGAGCGGGATGCCGAATGACTGATCGCGGTTCCATAGCGAAAGCACACCGTTGGCATTTGCTTCACGAGCGAGGAAACCGCCGATACTCGGGCCGGCATTGATCCGGTACGTCTTAATCTCACCGTCGTTAAACGTGACCGTTACGTCAGCAAGGTCTTTGTAATTTTGAGCCATTATACCGTCTCCCGCTTCAACGGGTTCTCGGCGGCCGCGCGCTCCCAAACGCTGACGACATGGGCCAGCTTCTCGGCGTCATCCGGCAGGATCGAGAATTTCCAGAACGCTTCGCCTGCGGGCGGCTTGCCGAGCGCTTCGACGAAGATCGCCGGCCCGTCTTCCTGCGTGAACTTCAGGCCGAACTTGTCGACATAGAGCTGCACGGCGGCCTTCACGTCGTCGATCGTCGCGGAAGCCTTGCGGGTCGCTTCGACCTCGGCGGCCTCGTCGGTGGCGTCCTGCGCTTCCGTTTCCGGGTCATCTTCCGGGCCGACGCGGTTCTCGCCGGTCGAAATGGCCGCCTTAGCTTCCGCCGCTGTCGCGTCGGTTGCGCGGTCGATCCTGTCAAGTTCCGCGCGAGCGACAGCCCGACCCGCTTCACCGATGACGTTGTTCAGCTTCTCCAGCGATACACCCTTCGCAACCGCCAATGCGATCAACGCATCGTCAGCAGCTATCTCGTCCTTCGTCCGACGCTTGCGCCCGCCGCTGGCCTCGCCCACGGCGCGTTTGTCAGCGCCGTCGGTTACAACCGGGCGAACCTCTCCGGTCGCGCGTCCAGCCTCGTCGCGCACGGCTTCGTACCCTTCCGGTGCTTCAAACGTATCGCGGTGTTCCGCTACGGTAGCCTGCGCGGTGTCAGCGTCCATAGCGCGCCAGTGCGGAGACGGATCGCGGGAGATGCTGCCAAGCAACGCGCCCGCCAGGCTAGGCCGCGGGTTGTCCTTCTCCCATTCCGCCTGCTTGGCGGCGAGGGCATGGCAAAACTCCCCAAAGGCCGCCAATTCGTAGGGTCTTGTAAGTTCGAGTTTAAGATTGATGGTCAACGTCTTTCTCCTATTTCAACACTTCGCGGATGGACGCCCAAAGGCGCATGAGACTTTCATTCACGGCCTCGTCGATGCTGTTTTCCAACACGCAAACCCGGACGAAGCATTGACGGGCTTGCGAATGGTTGGTGATCCGCAGGGACATTTGCGACATGGAGCGCGGGGAGAAGACACTTTCGACAAACCAGAGCATCGCAGCGCTCGAAAGGTCGATGGCCTCACCGGCCGCTTCGATCTGCGCCAGAAACACCCGACATTCCGGGTCGTTGAGAAAGCGCTGCTCGGCCCCGTCCCTCGCCGCCGGGGAACTCGATCCGTCAATGCCCGTGACGCCGTATTTAACCAGCCCGTCAAGCAGGATTTTGCCTACATCCTTATGCCAATAGGCCAGCACGATCTTGTCCAGCCCATTCTCAAACTCGTCGACGACGGCTTCTATGACAGCCCTGGCCTTGGCCTCGCCCGTCAACCGCCGCAACGGCCCCAGGTGCATGTCGAGAGATTTTGTATTGCCCTCGCGCGCGGCTTCCAGAACGGCCACCCGGTCGATGTTGCCCTCGACCTGACGCAGCATTGCAGGCGTCACAGCTAACGGCAGCGTCTCGTAGACCGGTGGCCGAATGCCCACGTCCTGTTGGGTGCGGCGTAACACAAAGCCATCCAGCCGTTCAGCAAGCTCGGCCTCGTTCTTCCCGCCCATGATGACGATGATCGTGCGCCAGTTGTTCAGCTTCTTCGGACGCCAGCGGCAATAGCGGTCGCGAAAGTCCTCGAACTTCGTCACATCCGGCCAGTCTTTCGACGGGTTGGCGCGCAGCCGTTCGGGGCATAACGCGCGCATCATCGGATACAAATTGGATGGATCGTGTGGGATCGGGGTACCAGACAAACACCATACATTGCTGGCGTGCGCGTAGAGTGCTTTGGCGTTCAGCAGATGCTCGCCGTCGCCGTCCGGTATGCCGTAGACGGCCTGGGTCCGCTTGGCCCCGAACGAAGCCCCATAATGGCTTTCGTCGAGGATCAGCAAATCCCAATGCCGTGACAGCAATTCAGCGCGGGTTTTCAGGTTGTTCAGCTCTGCCCAACCGATAATGCGCAAATTGTCGCGGCGGAATACCGACCACTGCCCGAACGCCCGACGCCACACCGCCCGTCCCGACGCCGTAGTGACAACGAGTATGCTGTCGTGAAAACGATCATCGGCCGCCAAAATCGCCGTACCGGTCTTGCCAACGCGCGGCTGATCGGCGAGCAATGCACGGCGTCTGCTGGACAACCAGCGCGCGCCATCAATCTGTGTGGGGTACGGGTCCGGCATGAGCCGAAAGTTCCTTTTAACCGAAAAGCCAGAAAAACCGCAAAACCAAGTCGGAACTTGTATGACGTAATTTCATACAAACAAGACGCGCTGTCAACGGTCCTTTTTCTCCAACCGGGCTATTTCACGGTCGATGTACCAGCGAGCCTTTTTCAGGTCTTCGATCTCGTCGCCCTTTTCGCCCGCACGCCAGATGTATTTGACGGCGTTTCCGCGGCAGAAATTCATATGTTCGGTGATCTGTATGCATTCGACGCCCGACGGATGGGCGGTGTAATGGGCGGGGTTGATCGGGTCTGTTTTAAGAAATTCCAGTACTGCGTCCGAGTGCAAAAAACCCGTCGTCATCCAAAAATCCCTTCTGTCGGTTCGTGTCGCACTTCAATTTCGACGCGAGGCGCGTCCGAGTAGAATTTTCGAACCCGCGCATCGACGACCTGACTGTCGTCGGTCCATACGACCAGGTTCAGACTGTCGGAAACGACCTTCAGCATATTGTCGCCGTCGGGCTTGCTGGTGGGCCTGATTTCGCCCTTCAGCGCAGCGGCCCGTTTCTTCTTCGACCAGCTCGCCGGCACAAGCACGTAAGCCCGGACATCCAGCGCCAGCGGGCCGGCCAGCAGTGGCCTTCCCGCCATGACACCCTGCCCGGCGTTTGCCAGTCGGGCTTCGAAGTTCAGCGTGCGTTCGGGCGTGTACAGCGTATGTGTTGCCCGGTTGAGCCGCAGGCGCTCCTTACCTAGCGGGGCGCCTGCAAGCACGATGCTTATCATCTGACGGCGCTCCTAATCTCGCTATCCGAGAACACGTCGCCGAGAAGCTGATCGTCAGCGCCGCGTGACAGGTCGAGTTTCGTCGTCGCGCCATGCATCAACCGGGCCTGCTTGAAAGTCATGAATTTGAGCGTCGAGACGATCTGCTCGGTGGCCTTGTCGACGGCCGCCTTCACGGTTCGCGCGCTTTTTCCTGGCGTCTGCCTTCCGGTCGTTCTCTATGCGCAATTCGGCAACTCGTTTCTCGCGCGCCGAAGACGGCCCGCTGGTGAGGATTGCGACATCGACCTTCGCCGACACGACGACCCATATGTGGCGGATGGCGTAGAGCAGAACGTCGAGGCGGACGTACTCGTTTTCAGGCTCCTGGAACCACGTCAGCAGCGCTTGCGCCGCGTCTATCGGCTGCACGTCGGGGTCGTCGACCCGCATTTCATACAATTTGCGCTGAAGATCGCCGACCTTGATGTATGCCTTCGCCACTCGTGCTTCGATTTCAACGCTTCTTGTCTGCATAGTGCTGCTCCTTCGCCAGTTGTAGAACGTCTATTCCGAGTTTCTTACAGGTTTCGCGAGCGATGTTATTCGCTAGGCGGTGTACGGCGCTTCGTTCCCTTTGGGCGGCGCGGACGACGGACTTTAGCTTGTACCGGGTATCTATGTCATGGCGTTTAGCTTTGACATCCAGACGTTTTCTATAGTGATGGGCGTATTCGCGATAGTACTCACGTCGCTTGGCTTTGACCTCTGGGCGCGCGCGGTAATGAGCGCGCCGCAGCTTCTCGCACACCTTGCACGCCGCCGCGCGCCCGTATTTCCCTGTCTTATGGGCGTGAAAATCTGCCAACGGCTTCCACTCGCCACACTTGCTGCACTGTCTTGTCAGCAACGGTTCCGCGCCAATTTTCTCGTATTCCCCGCGAACTTCGGAATTTTCCAGAAGCTGCGCTTTGAGATCGGGAAGGTTGGTCATGCCTGCCGCGCCCCCATTACGGGTGGTTGAGCGGCTATGCGTGCGCGTTCGCGTATGAAGGGGTCGGCCCCGTGCGCCGCCAACATCTCCAAACTCCCGCGCGCGTCCAGCAGCGCTGCGGCGTCCCCGCTGCGCTTTGCCTCATTGAGATACTGCATCATCTTCCAGAAGAACACGCGCTCTTTTTCGCGATACCCCGCACCGTTTTCAGGAAAAAATGTCAACGCCCTCACCCCCCAAGTATTCGCTTAGATTTGGATAAACGCCAGTCTCCCGCCGAACAGTTTCCAACAAAATGAAAACCCAATGGCAGGGGATTGAACCGCGCCGAAACCACTTCACCACAGCCGCGCGCTGCGGTAATGCGCCTTCGTGATGCTTGGTTAAGGCCCCGATCACGCCGTCAGGGTTTTGAAAGTTTTCCTGAAGAAATTTTGTCATGCCAGGTTTCCGATATGTCGTATTTGTATGCCAAACATATCCAACAAATTTACCACGTCAAGGACAAAATGTCTTTTCTTGTTGACGGCGTCATACAACGCGCATACAACACTCCCTACAAGCGCTAAGGAGGCGGTTATGGCTAGAAAGGTACGAACTTACGTGAAGGCAGATAAAACCCCGGCCGACCAGCGCAGGCTCGATTTCGCGAAACGCTTGACCCAATATGTCGCGGAAAGCGGATTTTCGAGGGGCGAGATCGCAGACCGCGCCGGCTTGGACAGGAGCCTGTTGATCCACTATACCGGCGGTCGATCGATCCCTACCAAAGCCAATCTGGAGGCGCTAGCGAAGGCGCTCGACATCGCGCCGGAAGACTTGCTTCCCTATGAGGCGCCTGTATCTAGCGACACAGACACGGACACGGATACGATTGATGCCCCGGCGCCGTCGCCGAAGTACCGGACCCGCACTGCCCCGACCACTCCCGCTTTGACGCCCTCTCATCTCTCGAAGCAGGAATTCGCCCGCCGTTTGACGCAGTTGATGCTCGCTAAAGGCTGGAACCAGAGCGAACTTGGCCGACGCGCCGGGTTAAATCGGGATGCTATCTCGACCTACGTCAACGCCAAATCACTGCCGTCGCCGCTGAATGTGCAAGCCTTGGCTGATGCGCTTGGCGTCATGCCGGAAGAACTGCTGCCCAACATTACCGAAGCCGCAATGGACGAGCCGCACCCTGGTTTCGAACTGAAATCGTCTTCGGCGTCGCCGGGCAGGGCGTGGATCAGGGTCAACCGGCTGGTGACAATGGCGACCGCAATAAAAATTGGCGAGTTACTGGAGCGGGACCGTGTTCTTGACCGAGAGTGAAGCCGCAGAACTTCTGCGATGCGGCCCTTCGAAAATCGCGCGGCTGCGTAAAAGCGGCCGCCTTCCCTACGTCCGGGGGCGGCCCGTATTGATCCGACGCGCCGATCTCATGTCTTATGTGGAGGAAATGACATGTCGACACCAGTCCTTAAACCAGACAAAAAAGGCACCTACTATGCCCACTGGACCGACAACCGACGCTCAAAGCGCAAGAGCATGGGCACTGCAAGCCTTGCTGAAGCCGAAGCGCGTTTCGCGCACTGGCTCCTGCTCCGGCATGACACCCAACCGATCGGGAGCGAAGTCGACTTCACGGTGAACGACTGTTGGGCGGTCTACAAGGCCAAGCGCCTTGACACAGGCGCGATAGTTGGCGTCGAGATACCAACACTCAACTGGAAGGTTCTGGAGCCTCATTTCGGCAACTTGCTGGTGCCGGCGGTCGACCAGGATGCAGTTGACGCCTATGTCGCGAAACGGACGACGGGCCAGCTAGGGCGAAAAGTAAAACCGCAAACCTGCCGGAAGGAACTGCAAGTGCTGCTCGCCGCCTTGCGGTTCTGCACGAAAAAGCCAAACCGCCTGTTCCCTGCGTCGGACATTGAAACCATAGTGCTCCCGGAAGCCGGCGAGCCGCGCGACCGCTGGCTTCGTCTGGAAGAAGTGCAGCGGTTGCTCGACGCTGCCGCCCGACTGCGCCGCGGTCCGAAACTGTCACGGGGCGAACGGTTCCTGTGGATCGCACTGGAGACTGCCGCACGCAAACAGGCTATATTTGACCTGACCTGGGACCGGGTTGATTTCGACACCGGGACGATCCATTTTGATGTGCCCGGTCGGCGCAAGACGAAGAAGCGGCGAGCGGCCGTATCGATCTCACGAGCGCTGCGGCCCATTCTGGCGCGAGCCTACGAAGAACGTGAAAACGATCTGGTGATGTCGAACCAAGGAGCAATATGGGCGACAATACAATTGATCGCCATAGAGGCCGGCTTTGGCGGCGAGCGGCAAAAGCTGTCGCGGTCACAGAAACCGAAGGCGACGGGCATCTCGCCCCACGTCCTGCGTCATACGGCCGCGACACATATGGCGCGCAACGGCGTCCCGCTGTGGAAGGTTGCAAAGACGCTTGGCAACACTCTTGCCATGACTGAAAAAGTTTACGCGAAATGGGTGCCTGACGATCCCGAAGGGACCGTCGACTTGATTTCGCAAGGGCGGCTGGAGGCGGCGGAATGAACGGCGCGCAACGCAAATCGATGGGCGCGTTATGGGGCGCATTATGGGGCGCAGGCGCCCCAAATGGGCACAGATTCCATCATGCAAAATCATACATCGACAGACATCATAAGGCGCAAAGCGTTATATGTTGGGTATATAGATGTCTGGAGAGTATCAGACAAAACTGACAAACAGTATTGACATCGTAGGGGTCACAGGTTCAATCCCTGTCACGCCCACCATCCTAACTATTTGATATAAAAGATGTATTTGTCCCACCCAACACACGGCTAACGAGCCGACATACACTGTTTTGGGCGCATTTTTGGGCGCACTTTTGCGCGTCAACCAAATAGTTCGCCGATCGTCAAATCGAGCAATGCCTGTCGGCGTGCGTCTTCGGCCTCCTGTTCAGCTTGCCGTTCGGCTATGCGGGTCCGCTGGTTTTGGAGATATTGCGCCGCGAAATTGCCGAGCATAGGCCCGCCCGGTTGCGCCTCGGCGTTCCCCCCGAAGAGCGCCGCCAGACCGGCTGGAGCCGCGCCGCCGGCAGAAGCCGCGCCGCCGGCAGAAGCCGCCTGCATTGGAGCGCCGCCGGGTTCGGCATATGCCATAGACACGCTCGACGCTGCGGGCGTGGGGCCTCCAGGTCGCCAATCGCGAAATGCCGGATCGTTCTGCAAACGCCGCCACGAAGCGCCCGACATTTGAAAATGGGGTTTATCGACGAACTTCCAATTCCCGCCCCACTCCAGCCCGTGGCGTTGCCCGATCTCGCCGAGCTGCGCCCACAAGGGGCTTTCGGGCGCCCAATTACGCTGCGAAAGCAGGGAGCCAGGCACGACGTCAAAAGCTACGCCGTAATTGTGGTTCGATTGTCCCGGCCCCGCCTTCGTGACGATAGCGCCCGGAGCGGTGCGTCCCTGCGCATATAATTGAGCTTGCCGTTCCCGCGTCCGATAGCCCTCTTGCACGCGCGGATCGAGACCGGCGGCAAGCGCGTCGGCCAGAAACGCTGACACCCTCGCTCTGACCTGCGGGTGGAGCGTGGCTAGATGGCTATCGAAACGGCTCGCCATCAGCTTATGCTCCCGCAGTGGCGCCGGTGTCGGCCCTGATCCAGTTAGAGCCGTCAAAGAACACCAGATTGCCAGTGCCGTTGCCAGTTGTCTCGGAAGCCTTCAGCGCATTGGAGGCGAAAGCGACATCGCCGGCTTCGGCGTCGGTCGGCAGGTTGGCGACGGTGAACGTCCCGTGATGGAAAACGGGCATTCCTTTGAGGTAACGGGGCATATCAGTTCTCCTGTGTTTGCGGGCTTACGGCCCCATGATGATATCTTCGATTTCCGGTTCACGGGATGGTGTGACCGTGATCTCCAGTGGCCCGCGCTCCGGTTCGTCCTCGCCGCGTGCAAGCTCACCAGCCGCCAGCAACTGATTTAGCCTGGCGTTCCATCGCGGCCCCGCCACTTCTTCCGGGGCGGAACGTAGAACGTGGACAGCGATATCCGGGTCGAACCACATGCGGTTAATGAGGTTGAGCGCCTTGTTGTCGAGCGTTGCGCCTTCCAAATTGGGTATCATGTTAAGGGCGCGGCGCGCCCGATGCACGATCATGCCCGCAGGGACCGCGCCATAACGGAACATCATTGCCGTGCCAAAAGCATCCCACGCGCCCCGCAGCATCTGATTTTCGGCCGTCGCGGACCCAACCGTTGCTTGCGTACGGCGGTTCTCCAGCGGAGCCAGCATTTCGTGCGTACGGCGTAGTGTCTCCATGTCTTCCGGCGAGTACACGCCGCTAAGGGCGTCCTCGTGATCGTTCCAGACCCGACGCAGCTTGGCGATGGACACGGGGCCTTCCGTTCCGCCCTGACTGACTGCCCCGCCCACATTACGGACCTTGCGCGAAAGCACTTCGGACACGGCTGCACGCCACGCGCGCTTGGCCTCCGGCTTGTCACTAACAGCGTTTGTTACGTCCCGCATCCGGTCAGCGGACGCAAAGTCCTGGCCGGACAGCAATCGATTTGCCACGTTGCGCGGGTCATCCTCCATCAAGCGGGCCACATCGCCGCTCTGGCGCAGCTCATCCAACGGCTTGCTGCCCTCGCGGAACCGCTTCAGGTAATCGCCAAATTCGGGCGCAACGGCAGTGATCGCCTCGTCCAGTGCGTCACGAACCTCGATAAGCTCGCTTTTAGCGAACCGCCCCGTTGCATTTTCGCCCCGGCCCTCGATGATATCGTTGATCGCCTTGCGGGTTTCGTACAGCCCGGAAACCGAGTTATCCAGTTCATCGGACCCGGCTTTGTTGAGCATCTTGCGGGCTTCAGTCAGCGCAGCACGCACTGGCGCCCGTTTGGCTGTCTCCAGTTTGCTATCGATCAGAGCGGCGACTGGCGCCGCGTCGACCGTAGCCCCTGACGCTTCGGCCTGTCGCAGCAACGGCAGCGCGTCGGCATCCCTGATCGCGGCCAGTTCGCCCGGACGAGCCTGCGCGGCCCTGGACGCTTCCGCAATGTCCGCGCCTTCGTCGCGCAGACCCGATACCCGTTCAGATGCGGCGTCTGTGAGCCTGCGATCCTGTTCGATGAACGGCACGCGGTCGCGCATGCGTACGGCCTGCTCGGCGGAAATCAGGCCGATATCGTCAGACAGCAACCCGGAAGTTGCGACTGGATCGCCTGCGGCGTGCGCGTCCATAATCCGCCGCTCGATCGTGTTTGCCGCCTCTACCGGATCGGTCGCCGCGCGCTGCGCCATCGTGGCGGCCCGGCGCGTGGTGCGCTGCATCACCGGGGCGCCCGTGTGCGGGTCAACCGGGATATTCGCATCGGGAATGAAGCGTTCCGCCGTATTGCGCACCGTGCGCGGCAGGTTTTCCACCGCGCTTAACGCTCCCGAACCGCCGACGCCACCGATCAGCATGGCGGCGAAATCCCCCGCCGGGCCAAGATCATTTTCTTGCGAAGCAGTAAGCAGCGTACCCGCGCCCGCGCCGCCCGCTGCATCGCCGCGCAGCGTGCGCATGGCGTCGTCAGCATAAGGCCGCAAAAACGCATCGCCTGCTTTCGGCAAGGCCGTCGCGCCTTCCGCAAAACGCTTGCCCGCTGCGCGCGCGAACCCCGCGCCGCCCGATAGCGCTTCGGTTCCAAAACGGTTGACGTTGTAGGCCAGGCGCTCGCCCGAAGTCATGGTGGCCGGATCTACCAGATCAAGGCCCGCGGTTTCCGCGACACTGCTCGCCATGTCGGCAACCGTATCGCCGATTGATACGCGCCCGAACCGGAATGGGATTTCGGGGCCTCCAAAGGTTTGCGACGTAAGATCGACGCCACTCATGATCGTATCGACCAGCATGTTCGTTATATCGAATGGCGCGCCGATCAGATCGGACAGCCCGCGCCCTACGCCTTGCACGCCAACCTGCAACGCGCGTGTCGGATCGCCCGGCGGTTCGGTTGCAGCGCCACCCGGTAGTGCGTCGAACTGATCGAACGGGTTGGCGTGTTGGGGCGTGTCGAACTTATCGAACGGGTTTTCCATCAACGCGCTCCAAGAACACGCGCGGCTGCGCCTTGCCCATATTTGGCATCGAACTGTTCGGCCAAATCGGGGTTCGCCTGAAGGTACTCGACAGCAGAGGCCGGCGGTTCGCCAGGAACGCCAACCGCCTCGCCGGCGGCGCCTGCGGCCGT
>Ga0172382_10001162_pt1 | contig 47830 bp, 40 predicted proteins | sample Leawel138RmetaG_FD_122245 | JGI IMG/M metagenome (GOLD analysis project Ga0172382, IMG submission 122245) | Leachate microbial communities from a municipal landfill in Southern Ontario, Canada - Leachate well 138R metaG | ecosystem: Engineered > Solid waste > Landfill > Unclassified | place... | reverse complement strand
GCCGAAGCCGCGCGAGGATATCTGCAGGTCCTGGGCGTAGTTCTGGCGGTTCAGCGCCACCAGCCCGGGGACCCGCTGCAGGGATTCGGAGAGGTTGGCGCCCAGGTTGGGGGCGTTCAGTTGCTCCGCGGTCACGGTATGCCGGGCCAGCGGCAGTTGCAGGTCCTGGCCATCGTCGCCGCCGCCGAGGATGATCTGTGCCGGCAGGCTGAGCGGTTGGTTGGCGGCATGGATGGAGCAGGCAAGGAGGCTGGTGGAGGCAACAAGAACAATGGGGAACAGCCTGGGCATGGCACGCTCTCATGGCGGTGGAAATGTCAGCCACCAGCTTAGCAGAGATAGGCGGCCGCCCCGGTGCCGGGGCGGCAAGTGTTCACTCGTCGTCGCGGTTGCAGGCGAATATCTGCTCCAGCGGGGGAAGCGGGGTTTCGCTGGATAGCGGCATTTCGGCATCGGTTTGCAGCTGGAAGTGCTCCAGCGGTGCGTTGTCGCGGTTGTCATGCTCGAATACCGGCGGGCTGAACACATAGGCCACCAGCAGCCGGGTCAGGGCTTCCAGGCTATCGCGGTGGGTGCGCTCATAGCCGTGGGTGGCATCGGTACCGAAGGCGATCAGCGCCACCCGGGTGTCGTTGCCGGCACGTATCGCCGACTCGGCATCGCTGTGATAGTAGCGGAACAGGTCGCGCTGCGCCGGTATGCGGTCGCGCTGGCACAGGTTCAGCAGATGACGGGTCAGATGGTAGTCATAGGGGCCGCTGGAGTCCTGCATGCACAGGGTGACGGCATGTTCGGTGGAGGCCTGGCCGGGTGCTACCGGGGCAATATCCACACCGACGAACTCACTGACATCCCAGGGCAGCGCGCCGGCGGCGCCGGAGCCGGTCTCCTCGGTGATGGTGAACAGAGGGTGGCAGTCCATGGGCAATGGCTGGCCGCTGTCGACCACCTGCTTGATGGCGGTGAGCAGCGCCGCCGCGCCGGCCTTGTTGTCCAGGTGTCGGGCGCTGATGAAGCCGTTTTCGGTGAACTCCTGCAAGGGATCGAAGGCGACGAAATCACCCACGCCAATACCCTGGGCCAGGGTCTCGGCACGGCTGTGGCTGAGGATGTCCAGACGCAGCTCGATAGTGTCCCAGTTCACCGGCAGGGTATCGACTTCGGTGTTGAAGGCATGTCCGGAGGCCATCAGTGGCAGCACGCTACCGCGAAAGCAGCCCTGCTCGGTGAATACGCTGACCCGGCTGCCTTCGGCAAAGCGGCTCGACCAGCAGCCGATGGGCGCCAGCTTCAGCCGGCCACTGTCCTTTACTTCGCTGACCATGGCGCCCACCGTATCCAGGTGACTGGCGATGGCACGGTCGGGGGTACGCTGGCGACCCTTGAGGGTGGCGCGAATGGTGCCGCGGCGGGTCAGCTCGTAGGGCACACCCATGGCATCCAGGTGTTCGGCGACGTAGCGCACTATGCCGTCGGTGAAGCCGGTGGGGCAGGGGATGGCCAGCATCTCCAGCAGTACCTGACGCAGGTACTGCATGTCGGGTCCATGTTCGGTGGGCATGGGGCCTCCTTTGGTCGGGCTCAGCCGGGATGGCTGAGGGGGAACAACATGTCGATGAAGCTCTCCGCAGTGGGTTGGGGTTCGTGGTTGGCCAGGCCGGGGCGCTCGTTGGCCTCGATGATGACGTAATCGGGCTGATCCACCGCCGGCACCAGCAGGTCGACACCGACTACCGGGATCTCCAGCGCACGGGCGGCGGTGATGGCGCTGTCGCGCAGCGTCGGATGCAACTGCTCGGTGACATCCTCCAGGGTGCCGCCGGTGTGCAGGTTGGCGGTACGCCGCACCTGCAACTGCCGACTGGCCGGCAATACGCTGTCCATGTCGAAGCCGGCGGCCTGGACCGTGCGGCGGGTTTCCTCGTCCAGCGGAATGCGGCTCTCGCCACCGGTGCTGGCCTGGCGTCGGCGGCTCTGTTTGTCGATCAGTTCACGCACCGTCATGCGCCCGTCGCCGCAGACCTGGGCCGGTTGGCGGATGGCGGCTGCCACCACCTGGTAGTTGATCACCAGTACGCGCAGGTCGGCACCGGGGTGGAAGCTTTCCAGCAGTACCCGGGTATCGAACCGACGGGCTTCGGTGATGGCCTGTTCCAGAGTCTCGGGGTCGCGGATATTCACCGCCACGCCATTGCCCTGCTCGCCATTGTCGGGCTTGACCACCAGCGCGCCATGTTCGGCGAGAAACGCCGCGTTGTCCTGCGCCTCACCCGCCAGTTGCCAGGTCGGGGTGCGCAGGCCGTGGCGCTGCAGGGTGCGATGGGTCAATTGCTTCTGCTGGCACAGGGTCATGCTCACGGCGCTGGTCAGGTCGCTCAGTGATTCGCGGCAGCGGATGCTGCGCCCGCCCTGGGTCAGGGTGAACAGGCCGGCTTCCGCGTCGTTGATCGTCACCTCTATGCCGCTGCGCCGCGCCGCCTGGGTGATGATGCGGGCATAGGGGTTGAGCTCCCGGTCCTGGTCCGGGCCGAGAAACAGCGCCTGGTTGATGCTGTTCTTGCGCTTGATGGTGAAGGTGCGCAGCTGGCGGAAACCGAGCTTGCGATACAGTGTCTTGGCCTGCCGGTTGTCATGCAGCACCGATAGGTCCAGATAGCTGCAACCCCGGCTCATGAAGTATTCGATCAGGTGGCGCACCAGCATCTCGCCGACGCCAAACCGCTGGGTCTGGCTGTCAGCGGCCAGGCACCAGAGGCTGGAGCCCCTGTCCGGATCGTCATAGGCGCGGGCGTGATTCAGCCCCATGACGGTGCCGATGACCTGGTTGCTGTCGGTATCCTCGGCCAGCCAGAAATCCGGCCCGCCGGCTTCCCGGGGCGTGAGCCGCTGCGGATTGACCTGCACCATGCCATTGGCCAGGTACAGCGTATTGATTGCCTGCCAGTCCTCGGCGCATTGCGGGCGGCGGATATGGAAGCCGCGCATCGCGCTGCGCGCCGGGCGGTAATTGCTGAACCACAGGCGCAGCGTATCGGAGGGGTCGAGAAACAGCTGTTGTGGGGCGAAGGACAGCACCACGTGCGGGTCGGCAACGTAGAGTGCAATGTCCCGTTCACCCGGTGTTTCCTGCAGCAGGCTGTTGGCCAGCCGCTGCGGATCGCTGAAGGTATGGCCGACCAGCAGCCGGCCCCAGCCGCAATCCAGGGTCACGTCGGTGGGGTTGTCGCTGGGCTGGCCCTGCTGCGCATGGCCGGCCTTGAGCCGTTCCCAGGTGGGTGTCTGGCCGCGGCGCAGGCGCTGTTGTTCAGGATTTTGCGAGCGGGTCATCGGCTATGCACCTTTGCTTGATCAGAGACCCTGGGCATCCAGCCACAGATCCAGCACCGCCAGTTGCCACAGCCTGGAGCCGCGCAGCGGGGTGATATGGTCCATGGGGTTCTGCAGCAGGGTATCGATGTAACGGGGGTTGAACAGCCCACGGGCCTGCGCGCGACTGCCGGTGAGGCTGTCGCGCACCCAGTCCAGGGTGCTGCCCTGCAGGTATTTCAGCCCGGGCACGGGAAAGTAGCCTTTCGGCCGATCGATCACCGCTGCGGGCAACAGTTGGCGAGCCGCTTCCTTGAGCACGTACTTGCCATCCCCGGGTAGCTTGAAGCGCCCCGGGATACGCGCCGCCAGCTCCACCAGTTGATGATCGAGGAACGGCACCCGGGCCTCCAGCCCCCAGGCCATGGTCATGTTGTCGACCCGCTTGACCGGGTCCTCGACCAGCATCACCGTGGTGTCCAGGCGCAGGGCCTGGTCCAGTCCTGGCTGGGCGCCGGGCCGGGCAAAATGCTCGCGGATGAATTCACCGGCATGGTCCTGCTGCGCCCAGGCCGGCTGCACCATGTCGCGAAAGCCGGTGAAATCCTGATCCATGAACGCCTGCTGATAGGCCGCCAGCGGGTCGGCGGCCTCGGCGATGGTCGGATACCAGTGATAGCCGGCGAAGATCTCATCGGCGCCCTGGCCACTCTGCACCACCTTGCAGTGCTTGGATACTTCCCGTGACAGCAGGTAGAAGGCGATGCAGTCGTGACTGACCATCGGCTCGCTCATTGCCGTCAGCGCATCGGGCAGGTTGCTGAGGATTTCCTGCTCGGGAATCATCAGCTTGTGATGCTCGGTGCCGTACTGCTCGGCGATCAGGTCGGAATAGCGGAACTCGTTGCCGGCCTCGCCATTGACGTCGGCAAAACCGATGGAGAAGGTCTGCAGGTTGCGTGCCCCGGCCTCGTGCAGCAGGCTGACCAGCAGGCTGGAATCCACTCCGCCGGAGAGCAGGACGCCGACATCCACCGCCGCCAGGTTACGCCGCTTGACCGCCGCGCGCAGGCTGTCGAGCACCCGCTCCTGCCAGGCCTCGAAGGGCAGTTCGCGCTCATCGGCGTGGGCGCCGTAATGCAGTGTCCACCAGCAGTGCTGCTCGCGGCGGCCGTCAGCATCGATGCGCAGCCAGTGGCCGGGTGGCAGCTTCTTCACGCCGTTGAGCAGGGTCAACGGCGCCGGCACTACCGAATGGAAGGACAGGTAATGGTTCAGCGCCACCGGGTTGATCGAGGTGTCCACCTCGCCACCGCGCAGCAGCGCCGGCAGGCTGGAGGCAAAGCGCAGCCGCTGCGGCGTGTCGGACAGGTACAGCGGCTTGATGCCGAGGCGATCGCGGGCCAGGAACAGGCGTTGGCTGTCGCGCTCCCAGATGGCCAGGGCGAACATGCCATTGAAACGCTCGAGCATCTGCTCGCCCCAGGCATGGTAGGCCTTGAGCACCACCTCGGTATCGCCCTCGGAGAAGAACCGATAACCCAGGCCCTCCAGTTCTCCGCGCAGCGCCGGGTAGTTATAGATGGCACCGTTGAATACCAGGCTCAGGCCCAGTTCGGGATCGACCATTGGCTGGCCGGAGGCTTCGGCCAGGTCCATGATCTTCAGCCGCCGGTGGCCCAGGGCGACCGGGCCGCTGGCCCAGATACCGGCGGCATCGGGGCCGCGGTTGATCATCTGGCCGGTGATCCGGGCCAGGTCGGCCAATGCGGGTAGTTGTCCGTCGAAGCGCAGTTCTCCTGCCAATCCACACATCTGTTGCTCCCGGTTGCAGGCCTGTTTCCCTGGGGAAACGGTTCCAGTTCAAAGTTTGCCGGCCCGATTTCCAACCCGGGCCATTGCATTGGAAAGCGCTGGCGTGGTTTTGTTTGACGTTTTTTCCAGCCAGGCGGATTTCGCTATGGTTATTACTGGAATGTTTCGGGTTTGTGGCAGAATGCCCACCCAACGAGCTGATTTGCCGGGAGCAACACCACATGATGCACGATCTGTATCTGGCCCTGCGGCGACTGCAGCGCGCCACCGAGATCCATGCCAAGCGCCTGGGTCGGCACAGTGGCCTGACCCCCATTCAATTGCTGATCCTGCACAGTATCCAGGCCACCGGCGAAGGCACGCTGGGCACGCTGGCGAAGCAGGTCAGCGTATCCCAGGCGACCCTGAGCACCATCATCGACCGCCTGGAGAACCGCGAGCTGCTCAAGCGGGTGCGCAGCCAGAGCGACAAGCGCAAGGTGCACCTGACCCTGACCGAGAAAGGCGAGGCGGTGATCCAGGCCGAACCGGCACTGCTGCCCAGCGCCTTTCTCGAACGCTTCGGCCAGCTTGCCGACTGGGAGCAACTGATGCTGCTGGCCAGCCTGCAGCGGGTGGCCGGGCTGTTCGAGGAGGGCCAGCAACCCTCCCATGTGTTGATGGATGACGAGCCGCTGGTCTGAGCTGACGGGTCAGTCCACTATCGCGGCGAGGCGCCGCTCCTACAGGTCTGCACTGAACACCAATCCGGCTTTTATGAGCGGTAGGCGAGGGCCGCCTTGCCGTGGACAGCTTGCGAGAGCAGGGCCTTCCGGGATCGGCACATACCTGCAGGAGTGCGCATTCCGGTGGGAGCGGCGCCTCGCCGCGATAGCGGGCTCCCACCTTGTCCACAGCGCATTTCCGCCGTAGCATGTTTGAAATATCAAACGCTGATGTGGCAAATGCGTGACGCCACCCCCCCGGACAGGAGAACTCCATGGAATTGCACGCCCCCGAGCTGTTTCGCCAGCAGGCTTTCATCAATGGTAACTGGTGCGAAGCCGAGCGCGGCCAGCGTACCGAGATCTTCAATCCGGCCACCGGTGAACGCCTGGGCAGCGTGCCGGACATGGGCGTGGAGGACACGGGGCGGGCCATCGATGCGGCGCATGCCGCGCAGCCGGCCTGGCGCCGGCGTACCGCCAAGGAGCGTGCGGTTATCCTGCGCCGCTGGTACGAGCTGATCATGCAGCATCAGGAGGACCTGGCGCGGATCATGACCGCCGAGCAGGGCAAGCCGCTGGCCGAAGCACGGGGCGAGATCGCCTACGCCGCCTCCTTCATCGAATGGTTCGCCGAGGAGGCCAAGCGGGTCTACGGTGACCTGATCCCGGCGCACCAGGGCGACAAGCGCATCCTGGTGCAGAAGGAGCCGGTCGGTGTCACGGCGGCCATCACCCCGTGGAATTTCCCGGCGGCGATGATCACCCGCAAGGCCGGTCCGGCGCTGGCCGCCGGCTGCGCCATGGTGCTCAAGCCGGCACCGCAGACACCGTTCTCGGCGCTGGCGCTGGTGCACCTGGCCGAGCAGGCCGGGCTGCCTGCTGGCCTATTGAGCGTGGTCACCGCCGGCGTGGACAACTCGCGGCAGGTGGGCGCTGAGCTGTGCGCCAGTCCGGTGGTGCGCAAGCTGTCCTTTACCGGCTCCACCGCGGTCGGTATCCAGTTGATGCAGCAGTGCGCGCCGAGCCTGAAGAAACTGTCCCTGGAGCTGGGCGGTAACGCGCCCTTCATCGTGTTCGACGATGCTGACCTGGATGAGGCGGTGGAAGGCGCGATGATCTCCAAATACCGCAATGCCGGGCAGACCTGCGTCTGCGCCAACCGCCTGTATGTGCAGGCCGGGGTATACGATGCCTTCGCCGAGAAGCTGGCCGCCGCCGTGCGCCGGCTGGAAGTCGGTGACGGCATGCGCGAAGGGGTGACCACCGGGCCGCTGATCAATGCCGAGGCGGTGCACAAGGTCGAGCGGCACATCCGGGATGCGCTGGACGGCGGTGCCACCCTGCTGGCTGGCGGTAAGCCGCATGCGCTGGGTGGGCTGTTCTTCGAACCGACCATATTGACCGAGGTGACCAGCGACATGCTGATCGCTCGTGAAGAGACCTTCGGCCCGGTAGCGCCGCTGTTCCGCTTCGACGACGAGGCCGACGTGATTCGCCAGGCCAACGATACCGAGTACGGCCTGGCCGCCTACTTCTATGCCCGCGACCTGAGCCGGGTGTTCCGCGTTGCCGAGACGCTGGAATACGGTATGGTTGGTATCAATACTGGCCTGATCTCCACCGAAGTGGCGCCGTTCGGTGGCATGAAGGCGTCCGGGCTGGGCCGTGAAGGTTCCAAGTACGGCATCGAGGAATACCTGGAAATCAAATACCTGTGCCTGGGCGGGATCTGACCCGCCGGCCAAAGGAGGAGCGTCATGACTGATAGCAACGAATCCCTCATGCTGCGGCGCGAGCAGGCGGTGGCGCGGGGTGTTGGCCAGATCCACCCGGTATTCATCGAGCGTGCGGAAAACGCCACTGTGTGGGATGTGGAAGGTCACCAGTATATCGACTTCGCCGGCGGCATCGCCGTGCTCAATACCGGCCATCGCCACCCCAAGGTGATCGATGCGGTCAAGCGCCAGCTCGAGCTGTATACCCATACCTGCTTCCAGGTGGTGGCCTACGAGCCCTACGTGGCGCTGTGCGAAAAGATCAACGCACTGGTCCCGGGTGACTTCGCCAAGAAGACCCTACTGGTCACCACCGGTGCCGAGGCGCTGGAAAATGCCGTCAAGATCGCCCGCGCCGCCACCGGCCGGGCCGGGGTGATCGCCTTTGCCGGTGGCTATCATGGCCGCACCATGATGACCCTGGCGATGACCGGCAAGACCATGCCCTATGCCTCGGGCATGGGCCTGATGCCCGGTGGCGTGTTCCGCGCGCGTTTCCCCGACCCGCTGCACGGCGTCAGCGAGGATGACGCTATCGACAGCATCGAGCAGATCTTCAAGACCGACGCCGAACCGCGGGACATCGCCGCGCTGGTGGTCGAGCCAGTACAGGGCGAGGGCGGCTTCCGCGTGGCCTCGGCGCAGTTCATGCAACGTCTGCGGGCGCTGTGTGACCTGCACGGCATAGTGCTGATCGCCGATGAGGTGCAGACCGGCGCCGGGCGCACCGGTACCTTCTTCGCCATGGAGCAGATGGGGGTGAGCGCCGACCTGACCACCTTCGCCAAATCGGTGGCCGGTGGCTTCCCGCTGGCTGGCGTCTGCGGCCGGGCCGAGCTGATGGATGCCATCGCCCCGGGCGGTCTCGGCGGTACCTACGCCGGCAACCCGGTGGCCTGCGCCGCTGCGCTGGCGGTGCTGGAGGTATTCGAGGAAGAAAACCTGCTGGCCCGCGCCCGTACCCTGGGCGACATGCTGACCCGCCGCCTGCAACAACTGGCCGCAGGCGATAAACGCATTGCCGAGGTGCGTGGGCTGGGCGCGATGGTCGCCTGCGAGCTGATGACCGGGGATGGCCACCCCGACCCGGAACTGACCAGCCGCCTGGTGATCAAGGCCCGCGAGAAGGGCTTGATTCTGTTGTCCTGTGGGCAGTACGCCAATGTGATCCGCATTCTGGTGCCGCTGACCGCGACCGATGTGGAAGTGGAGGCGGGGATGGATATTATCGAGGCCTGTCTGGCCGAGTTGAGCTGAGGTTCGGTTGGGAGTAACCGCCCTGGGTCGAGATGGAACTCGGCTCAGGGCGCTATGCCATAGAGACACTGCAGCAACCGCGCATCAAGCTGGTTGTCGGCGCCGGTTGCCTGGATGGTCTGCAGTACGTCCAGCCCGCGCAATCCCAGGTGCATCGGTCGGCCATTGCTGACCATGGCGTAGGCCGCCTGCACCGGATACAGCCGTACCCGCTCCGGCGCGGGGGACAGGGTCTGCACTGCATGTCCTATCGCCTCGGATGACAGGCTGTGGTCACCGGTGATCTGCAGCATCAGGTCGAACTGGTTGTCGTCTGACAGCTGATTGTCGACCCCAGGTGTCTTCCACTGCCCGGCATCTCCCCTGTCCAGCGCGAAGCTGCGCAGTTGCTGCAGGCCTGTATGTTGCTGCAGTACCTGGCGCAGGGCCTGCGCGCCGGCAGCGGAGGCGCCACGCAGCAACAGGAAGTGATGGCGCGGCTGCGCCGCCTCACCGGTCGGCTGCTGCCACAGGCTGTCGGCCCCGCTGGGCAGGTTGTATAGCAGCGAGCTGTGGAACAGGTTGATCTCATCCTCGCGGATCAGCCCGGCTACCTCGCTGTCGGCCAGCCCGCCACGCTTTTCCTCGCTGTCGAAATCGACCACGGCGATGCCGTGCAGGCTGCTGCCGGGCGAGCCGTGCTGATTACCCGCCAGCGGCCAGGGCGACTCCAGGTGGTATTGCACATAGGAGCGAAAGCCGGGAATCCGTGTGGCCAGCATGCCATGCACGTCCCGCCAGTATTTGCTGAACAGCGGGCTGCTCATGCCTTCCCTTTTTCGCAGCAGGGCGACGGTGGTCACTGCTGGCATGGTCTGTCTCCTTTCATGGCGCGCTGAGCAGGCCGCCATCCAGCGCGGTGATCGAGCCGGTGAGGTAGGCACCGGCGCGGGAGGCGAGAAAGATCACCATGCCGCCGACATCCTCGGCGCTGCCGAAACGCCCGGCGGGAATCTGTGCCAGCATCTGCTCGCGCAGGTTGGGCACCGCCTCGAAGAAGCCGCTGGTCATGTCGCTGGGGAAGTAGCCGGGGGCGATGGCGTTGACGTTGATATTGCGCCCGCGCAGATCCGAGGCCAGCATGCGGGTCAGCTGGTGTATCGCTGCCTTGCTGCAGCCATAGGCGTAGGCGCCGCCATTGCTCTGCGGCATCAGCCCGCCGATGGAGCCGAGATTGATGATACGTGCCGGGTCCGCTGCGCTGCCGGCAGCTTCCAGCAGGGGCAGCAGTGCCTGCACCAGCATGAAGGGCGCGCGCAGATTGAGTCCCAGCAGCGCATCCCAGCTGTCGCTGCTGGTCTCGCCGAGCGGTGCGGCATTGAAGGTACCGGCATTGTTCACCAGGATATCCAGCTTTGGACACTGCTTGCCCAGTTCCGCCGCCAGCGCCTCGATGCCTTCCGGTTGCGACAGGTCGTGCTGCAGGAAGGTCAGCGGCGCATCGGCGCCCAGTTCGGCAATCAGCTGCTGCGCGGCATCCTGACTGCGGCCGGTGACCCATACCCGGCAGCCGGCGCGGATCAGCATTCGGCTGATCATCGCACCTATGCCCTTGGCGCCACCGGTGACCAGCGCGGTCTTGCCGGCCAGGGAAAACAGCTCCTCATATACGCTCACGGAATGGCCCCCAGCTGGCGCAGTACCGGCACCGCATCCCAGATGCTGCGCTCCAGGGTGATCTTGCCATTCTCATCCCAGGCCATCACGGTGACGCCGCGGGTCTTGGTGGTCTTGCCGGCCGCGGCCACGCCGAGAAAGTCACCGGCATGCTTGGTTTCCCAGGTCCATTGGAAGGAACCCAGGCGCTGGTCGCCGACATATTCGAAAACCTCGAACTTGTTATAGGACTGGCTGGCGTCTTCAACGATGAAGTTGGAGTGGAAGGCTTGCAGGGCCGGCAGGTCGTCGATGATATGCACGCCGAGGTTGACGTCCTCGAACTCGAACTTGTCGGCATACAGCGTCATCAGTTCTTCATTGTTGTCGGCGAACAGACCTATCCAGTATTGGGACCATTGCAGGTTCATGGGTATCGCGCTCCTGATTATTCTTGTCGTCAGCTGGTGAAGTGAGTTCAACCGTACCGGCAGGTAGTGGCCACGGCGATGGCTCCCTGGGCCAGGTTCGGGCTGAACGTGACAATAGTCGGCCTGCAGCGGCAGGCCCCTCGGGGCTGTGGGCGTCAGGCGTCCTGATGCGTGCTGCTGTGCTGGGCCAGGCTCGGGCGGCGGCCGGTCCAGCGCTTGAAGGCGCGCGAGAAGGTGCTGGCATCGGAGAAGCCGAGCATGAAGGAGACGCTCTGCACGGTGCAGTCCGGGCGTTGCAGATATTGGTAGGCAAGCTCTTCGCGCAGGTTGTCCAGCACTTCCTGGAAGGTAGTGCCTTCTTCCTTGAGCCGCCGCAGCAGGGTGCGCTCGGTCATGTTCATCAACTGCGCGGTAGCCCGGCGTGATACTTCGCTTTCGTCGGAGAACTGTTGCAGCAGGCAGTCGCGCACCTTGCGGGCGAAGCGTTCGGACAACTGCGCCATCTGCGTGACGGCCATGCTGTCGAGGGTCGAGGCCAGGTGTTCATCGGCGGACAGCACCGGGCGTTGCATGTCGGCCTGGTGATAGATGATGCAGTCTTCCTGCTGTTCGAACAGCACCGGGCATTTCATCAGCCGCAGGTATTCCTTGGGCGCGGCGGGCAACTGGCGCTTCAGGCGCACCGCCACGGGCGCCACTTCCTCGCCAACGATCCAGTTGTTGAAGCACACCAGGCCAGCCACCACGGTGTCCATGGTTTCCGGGAGTACCGGCATGTCACCGGTGTCGAAGGCGAAGTTCAGTATCAGATGCTCATCGGTTTCCGTCAGGTCGATCATCGCCGAACTGGAGATCAGCTTGGCGTAGCGGGCGAAACGGTGGATGGCATCGCCGAGCGTGGCGCTGCAGCTCATGGCGTGGCCGACCACATGGAACGACGATGGGCGGATCTGCGTGGCGACCTTGAGTCCGAAGTTGGGATCGCCGGTTTCCTTGACGGCAGTGCGCCACAGGCGGCTGATCATCTCCTGCCAGTAGCGGCTGTTGGCGTCCTTGAGGATGCTGGGGTCCATGCCCACCTGGTGAAAGATGTCTTCATGTGACAGGCCATAGGCATCCAGAGTACGCGCGATGGCCAGAACCCAGCCAGAATGTCCGGACTTCATGCTTAACCTCCTCACGGGGCCATGGGTACGACCCATGGTGAGCGCTTTATATTTATCGTAGGTGACGGGCGCAGAATAAGACACAAGGTCAGTGGCTTGTCAAATGCCGTTTCAGGCGGTTCGTGTCATTTTCTGGCGTGAAAAGTTAACCCTTGGCACCTAAGGACAAGGCCTGTCGCGGCGGAATCCACACAATGGCTGCAAATGACAAGAACAGGCCGGCCGGGAGTTCCCTCTGGCCGCTGGAGGGTAGATATGAAATTGAGTGCGGATATTGCGGCGGTCGTCACTGGCGGTGCGTCGGGGCTGGGCGAGGCGGTGGTACGCCAGCTGGCAGCTGACGGGGTCAAGGTGGCTATCTTCGACATGAATGCCGAGCGCGGGCAGAGTGTGGCCGCCGAGGTCGGCGGCATCTTCTGCGCGGTGGATGTGCAGTCCGACGAGTCGGTAGCGGCCGGTTTCGAGCGTGCCCGCGCCGCCCATGGGCAGGAGCGTATCCTGGTCAACTGCGCGGGTATCTCCCGGGGGATCAAGACCGCCGGGCGTGATCGCAAGACCGGTGAGATCAAGATGTTCCCCAGCGCGACCTTCGATCAGGTCATCCAGATCAACCTGGTCGGCAGCTTCCGTTGTCTGGCCTATTCGGCGGCCGGCATGCTGAGCCTGGACCCGCTGGAGCATGGTGAGCGCGGAGTGATCGTCAATACCGCCAGTGTCGCGGCCCAGGATGGTCAGGTCGGGCAGTCCGCCTATGCGGCCTCCAAGGCCGGAGTGGTCGGCATGACCCTGCCGATTGCCCGGGACTTCATGGGTGACGGCATCCGCATCAACACCATACTGCCCGGCCTGTTCGCCACGCCGATGATGGCCGGCCTGCCGGAGCCGGTGCAGCAGTCGCTGGCCGGCACTGTACCCTTCCCGCAACGGCTGGGCGATCCGCAGGAATACGCCGACACGGCGCGCTTCCTCATCACCAACAGCTACATGAACGGCGAGTCGATCCGACTGGACGGCGCGCTGCGCATGGCGCCGCGCTGATCATCAGCACAATACCCGGAGGAAGCATGAGTTCAGCCTATATCTTTGATGCTGTGCGCACACCCAGGGGGCGTGGTCGGCCCAATGGTGCCCTGCATGAGATCACCGCATTGAGTCTGGCCAGCCAGGTGCTGCAGGCCATCCGCGAACGCAACCAGCTGGATACCGCGCTGGTGGATGACGTGATTCTCGGTTGTGTCATGCCGGTGGGTGAGCAGGGCAGCGACATGGCGCGGATTGCCGCGCTGGTTGCCGGCTACGACCAGCGGGTGCCCGGCGTGCAGATCAACCGTTTCTGCGCCTCGGGGCTGGAGGCCTGCAACATGGCCGCTGGCAAGGTGGCCAGTGGCGAGGCGCGCTTCGTCATCGCCGGTGGCGTGGAGTCCATGTCCCGGGTTGCGCTGGGTGCCGATGGCGGCGCCATGCTGGTCGATCCGAGCTTTGCCTTCGATCACTACTACGCCCCCCAGGGCATTGGTGCCGACCTGATCGCCACCCTGGATGGTTTCAGCCGCGAGGACGTGGACGCCTATGCGGTGCAGAGCCAGCAGCGTGCAGCCCAGGCCTGGTCCGAGCGGCGCTTCGACCGCTCGATCGTGCCGGTACGCGATCAGGCCGGGCTGGTGTTGCTGGACCGCGATGAACACATGCGCCCGCAGACCACCCTGGAGTCTCTGGCCACGCTCAACCCGGCCTTTGTCGCCCAGGGCGAGTCCGGTTACGACCAACTGGCCCTGGCGCGCTATCCGCAGGTCAGCGGGATCAATCACGTGCACCATGGCGGCAACTCCTCCGGTGTGGTGGACGGCGCTGCGGCGTTGCTGATCGGCTCGCGTGAGGCCGGTGAGGCGCTGGGACTCAAGCCCCGGGCGCGGATCATCGGCATGGCCTCGATCGGTTCGGAGCCGACCATCATGCTCACCGGTCCGGCGCTGGTGACGCGCAAGGTATTGCAGCGGCTGGGCATGACCCTGAATGACATCGATCTGTTCGAACTGAACGAGGCCTTTGCCTCGGTGGTGTTGCGCTATCAGCGAGAGCTGGAGCTGGACCCGGCGCGGCTCAACGTCAATGGCGGCGCCATCGCCATGGGCCATCCGCTGGGCGCCACCGGCGCCATGATCCTCGGCACCGCGCTGGATGAACTGGAGCGCAGCGACATGCAGACCGCACTGGTCAACCTGTGCGTGGGCGCCGGCATGGGTACTGCCACTGTCATCGAACGGGTTTGAAAAGAGCTGAGAAGAGCAGAGGGGAGCGAAGATGAAGAATTTCTCAGTCAGTACCGGCAGTGACGGCGTCGCGGTCATCACCTTCGATGTGCCGGGCAAAGGCATGAACGTCATCAGCGACGAAGTGCAGCATGAATTCGATCAGGTACTGAATCTGCTGCGCAACTCGGATGAGGTGCGTGGTGCGGTGATTCGTTCCGGCAAGCCGGGCAGTTTCTGCGCCGGTGCCGACCTGCCGGAGCTGCTCGACAACATGCAGCGCTGGTGTGCGCTGGAAGGTGAGCAGGAGCTGGCACAGGGCATTGCCGAAAGCGGCAGCTGGTCGCGGCGTCTGCGTGAGCTGGAAACCTGCGGCAAGCCGGTGGCGGTGATCATCAACGGGGTCACCGTTGGAGGCGGTCTGGAGTTGGCGCTGGCCTGCCACTACCGGGTGGCGGTGGCCGATTCCAAGCTGCGCATGGCGCTGCCGGAGGTCGGTGTCGGCCTGCTGCCGGGCGGCGGTGCTACCCAGCGCTTGCCAAGGTTGGTCGGCCTGCAGACTGCTGCACCCTGGTTGCTGGAGGGTGAACTGATTTCCCTGGAGGACGCGCTGGCCGGCGGTATCGTGCATGCGGTCATGTCCGCCGACAAGGCGTTGGAAGATGCCCGCCGTTGGGTGTCGGCTCATCCTGAAGCAAGGGCGCCTTGGGACGAGAAGGGCTTCCGCCTGCCGGGCGGTGGCCCGCACACGGCGGAAGGCTATCGGCATTTCGCTCCGGCGATCGCGGCGCGGCATACCGGCTTCGGCAGTGAGCATCCATCGCTGGGCAATATCCTCAAATGCATCTACGAAGGCTCGCAGGTGCCGATGGACGCCGGCCTGCGCATCGAGGCGCGCTACTTCTTCAATACCCTGCGCAGGCCCCAGGCCCGGGCCATGGCGCGCACCTTCTTCATCGCCCGGCAGACGCTGGCCAGGCGTAAGGAGCGCGAAGACCTGGAAAGCTATCTGGGGGTACTGCAACAGGTTTCCGAGCAGCAGCAGCAGGCGCTGTTGCAGGAAGGCTACGCCGATGTGCTGGTGGCCAACCTGTGCCGGGTCACCTCGGTGGCCACTGGTAGCCCGACGGCTTCCTCTCCGGTCGAGCCCAGGGATGTGGATCTGCACACGGTGGCCTTGCTCAAGCGACGACTGTTGTATGCTCAGGCGCTGGCTGCGGCCCGCTGCCTGGATGCGGGCATCGTCATCGATCCCCTGGAAGCGGACCTGGGCGCGGTCGAAGCCGGTTTCCCGGCCTGGACCGGTGGCCCGCTGGGGTACATCGAGAGCGAAGGGCTGGCAGCCTTCATTGCCCAGGCACAGCGTTTCGAAGCGGACCACGGCGCACAGTTCGCGGTACCGCCGGGCCTGCAGCGCAGGCTGGAGCAAGGCCAGGGCCTGTACGCCTGATCCCGGCGCTGCGCGTTTGGCGCAGCGCCGACACTGTTACGGTAGTCGAGAGAGAAAACAATTATATGAGCACTCTTATCGTTGAGAACCGCGCCGGCCAGCAGCTATCCCTGCCGGCCCAGGCCTCGCTGACGTTGATGGACATCATGCGCGATCATGGCGTCGAGGAGATCCTCGCGCTGTGTGGTGGCACCTGTTCCTGCGCCACCTGCCACATCATCGTCGCCGATGAATTCGCCGAGCGGGTCGGTCCGGCTGGCGATGATGAAAGCGACCTGCTGGACAGCTCCGATCATCGCACCGCCAACTCGCGGCTGGCCTGCCAGGTGGTGTTCCGCGATGAGCTGGACGGCATCCGCGTGACCATCGCCCCCGAAGACTGAACCACTGCCGCAAATCACAGGAGAAACAGGATGCGAACATTCGATGTAGTGATCGTCGGCGCCGGGCACGCGGGCGCGCAGGCTGCAGGGCTGCTGCGCCAGCGTGGCTTCACCGGTAGCGTGGCGATGATCGGTGACGAGCCGGAGCTGCCCTACGAGCGCCCGCCGCTGTCCAAGGAGTACCTGTCCGGGGACAAGCCCTTCGAGCGTCTGCTGCTGCGCCCGGAAGAGTTCTGGCACAGCCATGATATCGAGCTGCTGACCGGTCAGCGCATCAGCCATGTGGATGTCCAGGCTCACCAGTTGCAGTCTGCCTCGGGCGAATGCTTCGGCTATGGCAGCCTGATCTGGGCTACCGGTGGCGCGCCGCGCCGGCTCAGCTGTGCCGGGCATGATCTGGCCGGCATTCATTATGTGCGCACCCGCGCTGATGTCGACCAGATGCAGGCCGAACTGGCTGATACCGGCACCGTGGTGGTGGTCGGTGGTGGTTACATCGGCCTGGAAGCGGCGGCGGTGCTTAATGGCCTGGGCAAGTCGGTGACCGTGCTGGAGGCCCAGGACCGGGTGTTGGCGCGGGTTGCCGGCGAGCCGCTGTCGCGCTTCTACGAGGCGGAGCATCGCGCCAGGGGTGTGGATGTGCGGCTGGATACCTGTGTTGAGCAGGTTCTCGGTGAAAACGGCCGGGTTAGCGGGGTCAGGCTGCAGGATGGCTCGGTGCTGCCGGCGCAGATGGCGGTGGTCGGTATCGGTATCCTGCCGGCCATCGAGCCGCTGGCCGAGGCCGGTGTGACGGCCGCCGCCGGCGGCATCCTGGTTGACGAGTTCTGCCGCACCAACGCTGCGGATATCTTCGCCATCGGTGACTGTGCTGCGCATATCAATCCGTTCTGTGCCGGCGTCGAGCCGATCCGTCTGGAATCGGTACAGAACGCCAACGACCAGGCCCGCACGGTGGTGGATTACCTGACCGGCAATCCGCAGCCGTACAACGCGCTGCCCTGGTTCTGGTCCGATCAGTACGACCTCAAGCTGCAGACCGTTGGCCTGTCGGCCGGATATGACCGGATGGTGGTACGCGGTGATCCGGCTGCGCGCAGCTTCTCCGTGGTGTACCTGAAGCAGGGCCGGGTGCTGGCGCTGGACAGCGTCAACCTGGTGCGCGATTTCGTCCAGGGCAAGGCGCTGGTCAAGGCGGGAGTGGCGCCGGATCTGGCAGCGCTGGCCGATGCGGCGGTGCCGTTGAAATCGCTGGCGGTGCCAGCCTGATGCCGATCACCTTGACCATCGAGTACGGCGTGGCCCAGGTCGAGTTCAATCGCCCGGAGGCGCTGAATGCCATCAACGTGCCGCTGGCGCAGCGCCTGCTGGAGATCTGTCAGCAGCTGCAGGCACGGGCCGACGTGCGGGTGATCGTGTTGGCCGGTGCTGGCCGCGCGTTCATGGCCGGCGGCGATCTGGTGGCGTTCCGTGATTCGGCGCAGCCGGCGGCACTGGCTGCGGCCATCATCGAACCCCTGCACCAGGCCCTGACGCTGCTGGCGCAGATGCCGCAGATAGTGCTGGGCAGCGTGCATGGTGCGGTATCCGGGGCCGGCATGAGCATGGCGCTGGGCTGCGATCTGACCCTGGCCGCCGATGATACGCGCTTCTGCCTGGCCTACAGCGCCATTGCCGCCAGCCTCGACGGCGGCGGTTCATGGTACCTGGCGCGTCAGGTCGGGCTGCAGCGGGCCATGCGCCTGGCGCTGCTCAACGAGCCGCTGTCCGCCGCTCAGGCGCTGGAGCTGGGGCTGGTTGCGGAGGTGGCGCCGGCGGCGCAGCTGGCGGAGCGCACCGAACAACTTGCCCGACAGCTGGCCAGCGGGCCGGCGGGCGCCAACGCGGCGATCAAGCGGCTGTTACGCCAGGCCGGCGACCGTTCCCTGACCGAACAGCTGGACGATGAGCAGCGGGCCTTTGTCACCTGCGCCGCCAGCGAGGACTTCCGCGAGGGCATCACGGCGTTCTTCGCCCGGCGCAAACCGCAGTTCAGTTGATAACAATAAAAAGGATCGTCATGTGTTTTTCACAAGGACTGACAGGGCCGCAGCCGACTATTTGAGGCAACTGGCCGATGTGCTTGAAGGCGACGGCACGGAGCTTCCACCCGCCGAGGATGCGAGCCCGCTGCTCAAGCGGGTGCGACAGGCCTGGGAAAACCAGCTTGGCGAACGCCAGCGGGAGCGTGAACAGTTCAATCAGTTGTCCGAGCAATGGCACGAGCTGAGCGCCAGGTTGGCGCGTGATGAACAGGCGCGCGAGCACACGCATGCCCGCCTGCAACTGATCAGCCAGGCCAGCACCGATGGGCTGTGGGACATGCAGGTGATCGACGGTGATCCGATGCATCCGGCGAATAGCCTGTGGTGGTCCGAGCGTTTCCGCGCGCTGCTCGGTTTTCAGGGCGAGCAGGACTTCCCCAGTCGGCTGGACAGCTGGACTGAACGCCTGCATCCCGATGACCGGCAGCTGACTCTGGAGGCACTGGCCCGGCATATCCGCGGTGGACCGGGGCAGCCACCTTACTGCCTGGAATACCGGCTGGCGACCGCCAGCGGCGACTATCGCTGGTTCTTCACCTGTGGCCAGGCGCTTTACGATGAGCACGGCGTCTGCCTGCGCATCGCCGGGTCGCTGCGCGATATCGACGAGCAGCGCCAGCGCGACCGGCAACTGGAGCGGACGCTGACGCGCTTCGAGCTGGCCCGGGAAATGCTGAGTGATGGCCTGTGGGACATGGAAGTGATGGATGGCGAGCCGATGAACCCGCGCAATCCGTTCTGGTGGTCCATGCAGTTTCGCCGTCTGCTCGGCTTCGAGACCGCCGAGGAATTTCCCAATGTGTTGGACAGCTGGGTCTCGCGCATTCATCCGCAGGACAAGGGTGATGTGGTCCGGTTGTTCGCCGCGCACCTGGACGACCGCAGCGGCAGGACGCCGTTCGAGGCCTGCTACCGGATCAAGCTGAAATGCGGCGAATACCGCTGGTTCCGTTCCCGCGGCCAGACCCGGCGCGCGGCCGACGGCACGCCGATCAGGGTGGTCGGTGCGCTGGTCGATATCCACGCGATGCGCCTGGAGGAACAGGTGCGCGAGGAGCAGGCCGGGCAACGCCGGCAACTGGAGCAGAACCTGCACAAGCTGACGGAAATCGTCGCCAGTATCCAGGGCATTGCCAGCCAGACCAACCTGCTGGCGCTGAATGCTGCCATCGAGGCGGCGCGTGCCGGTGACGCCGGTCGTGGCTTCGCCGTGGTTGCCGATGAGGTGCGCAAGCTGGCCACTCGGACCAGCGAGGCGACCCAGCAGGCGGTCGATATGATCGGCGCCCGCTGAGTTCGAACTCTGTCGTCAGCGCCCTTTCAGCGGCGCGCCGATATCCCCATGCACATGCTGGATATGCAGGCTGCGCTGGCTGATCCGCCAGCGGCCGTCACTGCATACCAACTGATCCCGGTATTCACCCCACAGCGTCATCAAGCGCGCATCTGCGCTCTGCAGCGCGGCATGGGTGGCCTGCACATAGCAGCGCGCCTGTGCCTGCTCACCGTCGATGCTGATACGGATATTGCCGATCAGGTGCTGGGTGGCGCCGCAGGATTCGATAAAGGCGCGGGCCACCTCGACGATTGCCGCCTGCCCTTCGAACAGGCCGAGGTTGCCGTAGCTGACCCTGGCATCGGCGGTGAATACCTCGGCCAGTGCCTGCCAGTCCCTGTTGTCCAGGGCGCAGCCATAGTCGATGAGTAGTGCGCTGATGTGCTGATGTTGCTGCCAGTCCTGCATGTCGATCGCCTCGTTGATCAATGGAGTCCGGCGGTTATAACGACGGATACGGGCGTTCAGCCAGTGCTATTCGGGACACCGCAAAACCTTTCGTGACAGCCGCCGGAGCCAGCAGTGGCGCGGCTTGCAGCGTATCGGGTTTTTGGCACGAAATGCTGTTTGCGCCCACGGCGGGCCATCGCTGGCCCCCTGGCTTTTATCAAGAATCAGCTCAACGGCCTCCCGCCTGAACGCATTGTGCCGCGGCGGGAGAGAGCAACAAGAATTGATAAGAAGAGCCAAGGCGATGAAAGCACATGACATGGCAACAGGGCTGGCTGCGGATGCGCAGCAGCTGAATGGAGCGGATGACGCGAGCCCGAATCAGCAGCTGCTAGCCGCCCTGCGCGGCATTGTCGACGAGGCGGGCCTGCTGCTCGGGGAGGATGTCCATTCGCGCCATCCCGGGGTGTTCATGTCGCGGATCGAGGCGCAGGTGCTGGTCCGTCCGACCACTGCCGAACAGGTCTCGCGGATTCTGGCGCTGTGCAATGAGCACGGCCAGTCGGTGGTGGTGCAGGGCGGCATGTCCGGTTGGGTACGGGCCACCCAGACCCAACCGGGTGACCTGGTGCTGTCGCTGGAGCGGATGAACCGCATCGAGTCGGTGGACACCGCCAACCGCACTGCCGTGGTGCAGGCCGGGGTGGTGCTGGAGACCCTGCAGGATCATCTGCAGCAGTTCGGCCTGATCTTCCCACTGGACCTGGGTGGGCGCGGTTCCTGCCAGTTGGGTGGCAATGCCGCGACCAACGCCGGCGGGGTGCGAGTGATCCGCTACGGCATGATGCGCGAGCAGGTGCTGGGCATCGAGGCGGTGCTGGCCGACGGGCGCATCGTGTCCTCGCTGAACCAGATGATCAAGAACAATACCGGCTATGACCTCAAGCAGCTGTTCATCGGCAGCGAGGGTACCCTGGGGGTGATCACCCGGCTGGTGCTGCGCCTGCGCGAGCAGCCCTCCAGCAGCAATACCGCGATGGTCTGCGCCAGCCGTTTCGATCAGATCGCCCGCTTGCTGCGGCACATGGATGGCGCGCTGGGTGGCCAGCTCAGTGCCTTCGAGCTGCTCGATAACAACTTCTACCGGGTCAATACCGCCGCCGGCCGGCACCAACCGCCGCTGCCGGTGGACCAGCCCTACTACGCCATCATCGAATCGCTGGGCTCCGACCAGCAGCACGATGCCGAGATGTTCGCCCGTGCCCTGGAGCAGGCCATCGAGCAGGGCATGGTCGAGGATGCGGTGATTGCCCAGTCCGAGCGGGACAAACAGGGCATCTGGAACATCCGCGAGGACCTGGAACACATTGTCCGCGACTTCCAGCCGTTCTACGCCTTCGACATCTCGCTGCCGGTGGGTGACATGGAGCAGTATATGCGCCTGGCCACCGAGCGCCTGCACAGCCAGTGGCCGCAGGGCTCGATCGCCTTTCTCGGGCATGTCGGCGACGGCAACCTGCACATCGCCATCGGTGCTGGCACTGCGGAGGATCGCGAGCAGGTCGAGGCCTGTGTCTACGAGCCGCTGGCGCAGTTCGGCGGTTCGGTCTCCGCCGAGCATGGTATCGGCCTGGAGAAGAAACGCTGGTTCCCGATCAGCCGTAATCCGATCGAACGCAGCCTGATGCAGTCGCTCAAGGCGCTGCTCGACCCCAACGGTATTCTCAATCCGGGCAAGGTGCTGGACCGTGCCTCCGAGCGGGGCGCAGAGCAATGAGCAGCGTCAAGGCTCCGGCCCGGCTGCGCCTGCACGGCTACGCGGTGAGCAACTACTTCAATGTTGCCCACGCCGCGCTGCTGGAAAGCGGTGCGCCATTCGAGCTGGTCGAGTGCCGTGCCAGCCAGAGCCCGGAGTTCCTGCAGATCAGCCCGATGGGCAAGATCCCGGTACTGGAAACCGCCGATGGCTGGATTGCCGAGACCGTGGCGATCCTCGGTTATATAGAAGACTGCTACCCGCATACCCGGCCGGCGACCGCCTTCCTGCGCGCCCGTCAGCTGCAATTGATCAACGTGTTGCAGCTGTATCTGGAACTGCCGATGCGCTCGCTGTATCCCGGCGTGTTCATGGGTGGACACAACAGTGACGCGGCGATCGCCGCAACGCGCCAGACCCTGGACCGTTCCTGCGCGGCCCTGCGCCAGCTGGCGCAACCGCAGCCCTGGCTGGCCGGTGAACAGGCCGGGCATGCCGACCTGTTCGCCTTCTATTGCCTGGACCTGGCCGAACGGGTCAGCCGGTATGTCTACCAGCGTTCCCTGTTGCATGAGCTGGGCTTGCAGGGCTGGGCCCGGCGCATGGCCCGGCGATCCAGTTCGCAGATAGTGCTGGGCACCTTCGCCGAGGTGTTCGGTACCTATCTGGCGGAAAAACAGGCGGCTTATCTCCATGCGGCCGAGGACCTGTACGCGCAGAGCGCGACAGCCCCGGCCCGGTCGATCAGAGGTTGATGATCAGATGAAAACAACAACGATGCGTGACGTGAAGCTTGAGGACAAATACACCGAGGCTGGCCAGGTACTGATGACCGGTACCCAGGCGCTGGTGCGCCTGCCGCTGCTGCAGCGTGAACTGGACCGCGCAGCCGGGCTGAACACCGCCGGTTTCATTTCCGGTTACCGTGGCTCGCCGCTGGGCACCTACGATCTGGAGCTGTGGCGGGTGCAGAAGCTGCTGGAGCAGCACGATATCCTGTTTCAGCCGGGGGTCAACGAGGACCTGGCCGCCACGGCGGTGTGGGGTACGCAGATCCTGAAATCGACGCCCAGGCCGAAGAAGGATGGCGTGTTCGCCATCTGGTACGGCAAGGGCCCGGGGGTCGACCGTTCCGGTGACCCGTTCAAGCACGGCAACCAGGCCGGCACCGACGCCAATGGCGGGGTGCTGATCGTCGCCGGGGATGACCACTCGGGCAAGTCCTCGACCGTGGCGCACCAGAGCGAGGTGGCACTGATGCACGCCGGTATGCCGATCCTGGCACCGTCCAACGTGCATGACGTGATCCGCTTCGGCCTGCTCGGCTTTGCCATGTCCCGCTATACCGGTCTGTACACCGGCTTCAAGATGAGCAACGAAACGCTCGAACAGACCATGACCGTCGATATCGGCGCCGCCATCCCCGAGATCCAGCGGCCGGAGACCGGCGAGTTGCCGCCGGGTGGCATCCACAACTTCCCGACTCACCTGGACCGTCAGCAGTCGGAGATCATCGTCAAGCGCTACCGCTGGCCGCTGGTTGGCAAGTTCGTTGCCGCCAACGGTCTGGATGAGGTGCGCATCGATGCGCCGCAACGCCGGCTGGGCATCGTCTCCAACGGCAAGGCCGCGCAGGATGTGATCCAGGCGCTGCAACTGCTGGGGCTGGATCAGGCAGCGGCGGCAGCGCTGGGGCTGTCCTTCTACAAGCTCGGCTGCATCTATCCGGTGGAGGCCGGCGGGCTGATCGATTTTGCCCGCTATCAGGATGAGCTGCTGTTCATCGAGGAGAAGGACGGCCTGACCGAGAACCAGGCCAAGGCGATTCTCTACGGACGCAAGGATACGCCGCTGATCGTCGGCAAGCAGGACGAGAACGGCGAGTTCATGATCCCCTCGGATGTGCAGTTGGAGCCGATCCAGCTGGCGCTGGTGATCGCCGAGCGGCTGCGTCGCTTGGGCGTGATCGACGACGGCATCACTGCGCGCCGAGTCCGTCTGGAACAGGAGATGCAGCGCATCGCCGACAGCAACCCCAGCGATGTGGTGCGCTCGCCGTACTTCTGTTCCGGCTGCCCGCACAACACCAGTACCAAGACCATTGAAGGGAGCATGGCTGCCGGTGGTATCGGCTGCCACGCCATGGCCATGTACAGCGGCCCGGAAATGCTGCCCAACACCCAGATGGGCGGCGAGGGCGCGCACTGGTACAGCCTGGCGCACTATACCGAGATGCCGCACATCTTCCAGAACATGGGCGATGGTACCTACTACCACTCCGGCCTGCTGGCGGTGCGCGGGGCGGTGGCGGCCAAGGTCAACATGACCTTCCGCATCCTGTTCAACGACGCTGTGGCGATGACCGGCGGCCAGCCGGTGGACGGCCCGCTGACCCCCGGCGATATTTCCCGTCAGGTGCTGGCCGAGGGCGTCGAGCGCTGTGTGATCGTCACCGACAACCCGGACAACTACGGTCGCCACAGTGGCCTGGGCGAAGGCGTCACCGTGCATCACCGGGATACCTACTCGGCGGTGCAGCGCGAACTGCGCGACACCAAGGGTGTCACCGTGATCATCTACGAGCAGACCTGCGCCGCGGAAAAGCGTCGCCGGCGCAAGCGTGGGCAGTTCCCCAACCCAGCCAAGCGGGTGTTCATCAACCCGGATGTCTGCGAGGGCTGCGGCGACTGTTCGGTACAGTCGAACTGCGTCAGCGTCTGGCCGAAGGAAACCGAACTGGGACGCAAGCGGCAGATCGACCAGTCCAACTGCAACAAGGACTACAGCTGCGTCAAGGGCTTCTGCCCGAGCTTCATCACCGTGCTGGATGCCGAGCCGCGCAAGCCGGAGAAGTCCTCGGCGGTCGGTGAGATGATCCAGGGCTTGCCTGCGCCGCAGCTGGCGGCGCTGGATACCCCGTTCAACATCATGGTTTCCGGTATCGGCGGCACCGGCGTGGTCACTGTCGGCGCGCTGCTGGGCATGGCCGCCCACCTGGAGGGCAATGCCTGCTCGATCTTCGACATGACCGGCCTGAGCCAGAAGAACGGCGCGGTCTACAGCCATCTGCGCATTGCCCGGCAACAGCGGCAGCTGGGCGCGCAGCGCCTGGGTATCGGCGAGGCGGACTTGGCGCTGGCCTTCGATGCGGTGGCGGCGCTGTCCGCCGAACCGTCGATCACCTACAGCCCACGGCGTACCCGGACTGTGGTCAACGGGCGCGTCACGCCGACTCCGGCGTTCCAGCGCAACCCCGATCTGGTGGTGGATGCCGGAGGGCTGACCGGCCAGCTGCAAGAGCTGTCGCAAAAGCTGCACCAGGTCGATGCCTCCGGGTTGGGGCTGGCGCTGATGGGTGACAGCATTGCCGCCAACCTGTTCATGGTCGGCTATACCGCGCAACTGGGCCTGCTGCCGGTATCGCCGGCGGCCATCGAACGGGCCATCGAGATCAACGGCGTGGCCGTGCAGTTCAACAAGGAGGCGTTCGCCCTCGGGCGCCTGCAGGCAGTGGACCCGCAGCGCATTGCCAGGGCCGCCAGCAACCGGCTGCCGGAGCCCGAGTTCAAGCCGCTGACCGCGCTGGATGACATTGTCGCGCATCGGGTGGCATTGCTGACCCGCTATCAGAACGCGGCCTGGGCCAAGCGCTATCGGGCGTTGGTGGAAAAGGTCGCCCAGGCCGAACAGCAGGCCGTGTCCGGCAGCGACAGCCTGGCCGTGGCGGTGGCCCGCAACTTCGCCAAGCTGATGAGCTACAAGGACGAATACGAGGTGGCGCGGCTGCACAGCGATCCCGAATTCAGGAAACAGCTGCGCGAAACCTTCGCCGATGGCGCGCATTACCGCTACAACCTGGCGCCGCCACTGTTTTCCAGACGCGATCCGGAAACCGGTCACCTGCAGAAGCGCGAGTTCGGTCCCTGGGTTGGTCGGGTGTTTTCTGTGCTGGCCCGCTTCAAGGGGCTGCGTGGCACCCCGCTCGACATCTTTGGCTACACCGCTGAGCGGAAGATGGAGCGGCAACTGATCGACCAGTATGAACAGCGGATGCTGGAGCTGGTCGGTCGGCTGACTCCCGCCAATCATGCCTTCGCGGTGCAGATCGCATCACTGCCTACCCAGATCCGCGGCTTCGGCCACGTCAAGGAAGCCAACGTCGAGAAGGTCCGGGCCATGGAGCCGGAGCTGCTGGCCAGCTTCAACGATCCTGCCGCCGCCAGGGTGGGCACCTTCATCCCTGTTCGTCAGCTACCTGCGGAGGAGTCACCAGTGCAAGAACCCATGTAAGCCGAGCGTCACAGAAGATTCACGCGGTCCGCCAGACGGCGGACCGCAGGACAGCAACCTGATAATAAATCCAAGAAGGTGTGTCATGTACAAGACAAGAAAAACCGCTTTGCCAGCATTGAAACTCCTGCCCGCCGCGATACTCGCGGCCAGCCTCGCGCCCCATGCCCAGGCTATGCGCCTGGATACTGGTGAAAATTGGGAAACAACACTGAATACCACTTTGCAACACACTATGGGCTGGCGAGCCCAAAGTCGTGATAGTGGTATTTCAAATAACCCGGCACATGATGAGAGTAACTATAAGTTTGGTAGTAGAGGAGATATGGTTACTAATCGAACTAACGCCTTGGTTGAGCTTCAAGGGGTTTATCGGAGGAATAGCGGTTATCGCATATCAGGCTCTGCCTGGAAGGACTTTGCCTATGATGACAAGGTGAAAACCCATCCGGACTTTGAAGATATCTCCAGCTACAGAGATAATCGTTACTCCAGTAAGACCAAGAAATTTCATATGCGTGGTGCGGAACTGCTTGACGCTTTCGCTTTTCATAACACATCTATCGATGGAAAGTCGGTTTATCTAAAGGCTGGTAGATTCACCGAGTATTGGGGAAATGCGCTGTTCTTTGGTTTCTCTAATATTGGTTATTCACAACATCCGATCGACTATCTGAAATCCTTTTCGGCACCCGGAACCGATATAAAGGAGTTGTTCCTGCCGCGTGCTCAGGTAATGGCGACAATGGAGCTGACCCCTGATCTTTCTATATCTAGCCAGTATTTCCTCGAGTTTCGTCCAAATCGCTACCCAGAAGGCGGTACCTATTTGGCACCGGCTGACTTCCTTTACGTAGGCCCAAATCAGGCAGGTAACCTGGACGCAGCGTTCGGGGGGCCGGTATCGGCTGGGCATGAGAGAAGACCGGACCATGTTAACGACAACTTCGGCTTTAAAGTATCCTGGTCACCCGAATGGGCTGGCGGCGACTTTGGTTTCTACTACCGCCAATTCGATGACGTACAGCCTTCGGCCTTCATGCAGATATACGATACAGGCGGTGGTCGTTTGAATCAGGAGTTTGCGGAAAAAGTCAAACTCTATGGCTTCAGTTATGAAACTAATATTGGCCCAGTTAGCACCGGATTTGAAGTTTCATATCGTGAAGATACGTCGTTAGCCAGCACATTGACCGGGATTCCTGGTAAGGATTACCGCAAGGGCATTGCCACGGGTGACGTTGCTAACGTGATTGTCAATGGGATGTATACCTTGGGGGAAACGCTGTTTTGGGATACCGGCGTGCTGCTTGCCGAACTCTCTTATACCCGCTTGGTGGATGTAACAGGGAATAAAGAGCTTTACAACGGTATCGGTCATGACGGCTGTGGTGGCGGCTCGAAGAGTGACGGTTGCGCTACACGCAATGCTTCGGCTGTTGCCGTACTGTTTGAACCGCAATGGCTACAGGTCTATCCCAGTGTGGACCTGAGCGCGCCAATGTCATTGACCTATGGCGCCAACGGCAATCCGGCCTACAACGGCGGATCCTTCTACGCTGAAGGTACACAGATCTACTCAATTGGTATCAAAGCTACTTATAGGCAGGTTCACTCGGCAACGCTGCAATATAACGGCTACCACTGGAACGCCAAACGCAAAGATACTGATTTCGGTGGGGGCCTTGCCTATGGAGGAGGAAACGGTCCTTTTGCTTTGAACGATAAGGGTTGGATTCAGCTTCAGTTGAAGACATCCTTCTAATATTAGCCAGGAGAATAACAATGAAAAACTTCAAGAAGATTTACCACTCCGCGTTAGTGGTGGCTATTTCCATGTTGGCATCCCAGACCGGCTACGCTGCGGTATCTAGCGCGGAAGCCGAGGCCTTGGGCAGCACGTTAACCAAATTCGGCGCCAGCGCTGAGGCCAGCTCTGATGGAGTGATTCCTGCCTATGACGGTGGGCTGAAAAATCCGCCGACAGTTGGACCGAATAACTACCCGGACCCCTTTGCCGATGAAAAGCCGCTGTATTCGATTACCCAGCAGAACATGCAGGAATACGCGCCGCTTTTGAGCGAGGGTTCCAAAGCTTTGTTGGAACGTTTCTCCGAGTACAGTATTGAGGTTTATCCAACCCACCGGACCATGACCTACCCGGACTGGTTTCTTGAGAACACTCTTAAAAATGCTACTACCGCCAGACTCGAGGGCACCGTAGAAGGCGATAAGGTGGCAGGGGATGCCGATGATGGCTACCCCTTTCAAGGGATTCCGTTTCCCATTCCACAGAACGGATATGAGGTGATGTGGAATCACTTTTTCCGTTTTGCTCCGGCAGTATCCCGTTTGCAAAGCCGTAACTGGCTGGTCGACTCAAGAGGTAACCGGAGCGAACTGCCCGGTATCAAAGGAGCCTATCTACACCCTTGGTCGGAAAAGACCGGTGAGATGAAAAAGAGGACCTACAATGCAATGTTTGGCTTCTGGACAGAGCTGTATTCGCCGCCGACTTCCGCCGGAACGCAGTTTCTGAACTATTACCTGCCGGATGCCACTGATACCTCAAAGGTCTGGTTCTATACACCAGGACAGCGTCGTGTGCGTCGCGCGCCTGAGTTCACCTATGACACTCCGATGGGCAGCTATGCTGGCGTTATTGTATGGGATGAACCGTTCGGCTTCGTTGGACGTATGGACCGCTTTGACATGAAGCTTGTCGGAAAGAAAGAGTTGATCGTTCCTTATAACGTCTTCGGTACAACTAACCAATCTACCTCGCAGGAAGTGCTTGGGAAACAGTTTGTCAAGCCAGAATACGTACGGTTTGAGAAACGGAACGTCTGGGTTGTCGAGGGTACCCGTAAGAGTGATGCTCGACATGCGTACAGCAAGCGTAACTTTATGATTGAAGAAGACTGTTGGTGCCTGGTTGCCACCGAGTCGTTTGACGATGCTGGGAAAATATGGCGTGTGGCACAAATTCACAACTTCCCCGCCTATGATGTGGGCGGTATGAATAGTGATACATGGATGTTCCAAGACCTGCGTAAAGGCAACTATATCATCATTAATGGCGGTCGTACGGAGCCGGGGAATTTTGTACGTAGCTACTCGAGCGATGAGGGCCTTGGCCTGGCACTTACCCCGAGGGCTGTACAGGGGCATAGCGTTCGCTAAGAATTTTCGCTCGGAAGGACTCAGTGTCCTTCCGAGTGGAAAGTTGAATTTTGCGCAGGTAACCGGAATGAGAAGGATGGGGAAAATGAAATGGTTGAATAGATATTTTTCCAGGCTCTTTAATGCTTACTTGGTTCTGACTTCAGGATCAAGTGTGTCGGCATATTCATACTTTGCGCTATTCACAATTATGGCCTGTGCCGGCATCTCTTACCAAGCGCAAGCGGCATTCAAGGATCCGCTGGATACACCTGCGCGGATGGTGGAGGCTCCAGAGAAACGGCCTCTTCAGGCGATAACAAATGCCGGAGAGCGATTAGTCGCTGTGGGCGCGCGTGGCTTGATCATTACTTCAGATGATAATGGGGAAAGCTGGGAGCAAAGCCCAAGCCCCGTGCAGAATGATTTGCTGGCAGTGCAGTTTCCGACGGCCACGCAGGGCTGGGTAGTGGGCCATGGAGGTGTGGTGTTGCACAGCGCTGATGCTGGAAAAAGTTGGCAGAAGCAGCTGGATGGGCGTCTTGCTGCAGAAGAGTTCAAGGCTTTCTACAAAAGCCGAGCGGAGAAGGGTGACGCTGCGAGTCTGGACGGGCTCAAGATGGTTGAACTCAACTACTCATCGGGGCCGACTCTCCCTCTACTTGACGTTTGGTTCGACAGTGCAGAGTTTGGTTTCGCCGTGGGCTCGTTCGGTACTATTCTCGGTACTACTGATGGAGGTCGCTCTTGGCGGCCCTGGTTCGAGCGCATAGACAATGAAGAGCAGCTTAACCTCAATGCTATTCGCGGCGTAGGTGATGATATCTATATCGCTGCAGAACGCGGTACCTTATTCAAGTTTGACCGAAAAACGGAACGCTTCGAGAGAGTCGAGACGGGTTATGAAGGTAGCTTCTTCGGTTTGACTGGATCCCATGATTTACTAGTGGCCTATGGCTTGAGTGGTATGGTTTATCGCAGTCTTGATGCTGGAGAAATTTGGGAAAATATTGTCAGTCCATCGGGTGCAACTATTACATCAGGCGTTATTCTGCCTGGTTCGCAGGAAATGATATTGGTTAACGCAGGGGGAGACCTGCTCTGGGGGAATGGAGCTACTGATGAAAAGCTTTCCCTTAGAAAAAGTCATAACGCTGCTCGCTATACTGACATTGTATTGCTGCCGAACGATCAGCTCCTATTCATTACCAGCATGGAGGGCGTGCGTATCGAGTCTCTTCACGACGCTTTGCGCACAGGTAATCCTCTTTAATTTATTTGGAGTGTATATCCCATGGCACACTCAACAGCCTTCAGCGATGGCCTGCCGGTAACTGCCAATCTCGAGGACTTCGACACGAAGTCTGGTACAAGAACCGAACGCCTGATTTTCAATCATCGCCGTGTGTTAGTCGCAATCTGCGTCCTGCTTACATTGGTGCTTGGCTTTCTTTCTACACGCCTGCAAATCAAGGCGAGCTTTGAGGACATGATGCCGCAGTCCCAGGAGTTCGTCAGAAATTACCTTGAACACGCCAGCTCTCTGGGTGGTCTGGGTAACTCAGTACGCATTGTGGTTACCAACACAGAGGGAGATATTTACGATCCAGAGTACCTGCAGGCTTTGCGGAAGATTAATGATGAGGTTTTCCTGTTTGCTGGTGTTGACCGTGCGTTTATGAAGTCGCTATGGATGCCAGTGGTGCGTTGGACCGAGATCACTGCGGACGGTTACAGAGGAGGGCCAGTGATGCCGGATAACTTCGATGGCAGTCCCGAAAACATCGAAGCGCTGCGTTACAATATACGTCGCTCTGGTATTACTGGTTCGCTGGTGGCCAACGATCTAAAGTCCAGTATGATTTTTGTGCCACTGATCGATAAAGATCCTGTCAGCGGTGAAACTCTAGACTACAAGGCCTTTCGGGATCAAGTTGAGTCATTACGCAGTATGGAACAGGAAGGTGTGCAGATCCATGTCATCGGTTTCGCACAGCTGATTGGCGATCTGATGCATGGGCTTAAACAGGTAATATATTACTTCTTTTTTGCTGCATTGATCGCCATGCTGATCATTTTTGCTTATACGCGTTGCTGGCGCAGTACTGCTCTGGTTATTGGCTGCTCTGTTGTGGCTGTGACTTGGCAACTTGGGTTAATGCAAGCACTGGGCTTCTCGCTGGATCCATTCTCGATGCTTGTACCTTTCCTGATCTTCGCCATTGGTGTATCCCACGCCGCACAGAAGATGAACGGTGTAATGCAGGACATTGGTAGAGGTACGCACAAATATATTGCCGCGCGTTATACGTTTCGTCGCTTATTTCTTACAGGTCTAACAGCGCTGCTGGCTAATGCTGTCGGTTTTGCCGTGCTGGCTGTAATTGATATTCCAGTAATACGTGGTTTGGCCGTTGCCGCGAGCATAGGCGTGGCGGTATTGATTTTCACCAATCTGGTACTGCTGCCTGTTCTGCTGTCGTTTACTGGAGTGAGCAGAAGAGCTGCTGCTCATAGTCAGCGCAGCCAAGAGCGCGAGCATCCGTTGGCAAGCTGGCTCGGTGGCTTTGCGGAGAAGCGCCGCGCTAACTGGATCCTCCTGTTCACTGTGCTGCTTACAGCTGGCAGCTGGTGGGTTGCCCAAGACATCCAGATTGGCGACCTCGACGCTGGTGCGCCGGAGCTACGTCCAGACTCGACCTATAATCAGGATAACGCTTATATCACCAGCCATTATCAGCTATCCAGCGATCAGTTCGCGGTCATAGTTGCTACCCCGCCGCAGGGTCTGATTAATTATGAAACTCTGCTGGAGATGGACCGTCTGGAGGAGATCCTGCGAGACTTACCAGGAGTCCAGACGACGGTATCTGCAGCTAGCCTGGCCCGGCAGTATACATCAGTAGGATTTGAAGGTTCGCTGAAATGGGAAACCATAAATCGCGATCCCTATGTGATCCAAGACGGAATGAACGTCGTCTCGGACTTCGCGCCAGAGATGTTCAACGATGGCCGCTCGGTCGCTCCGATTATTGCCTTTCTTACTGATCACAAAGCTGAAACCTTGACGCGTTTGGTCAACACGGTTGAGGCTTTTGCTGAAGAACACAATACTGATGAGCGGCAATTCTTGCTGGCTGCTGGCACTTCCGGTATTGAGGCAGCGACGAATATCGCGGTGGAAAAGGCCAACCGTACGATGCTGTTCTATGTTTACGCTTCTGTTGTTATTCTTTGTTTTGTGACGTTCAGAAGTTGGCGTGCGGTGGTCATTGCGGTGGTTCCGCTGGTGGTTACAACGATCCTTTGTGAAGCTCTCATGGTTGTCCTCGGTATAGGCGTCAAGGTGGCGACCCTTCCGGTGACGGCGCTAGGCGTGGGTATCGGTGTCGATTACTCACTGTATCTTCTGACTGCTCATCTGGCCTACCACCGGCAAGGTGCCACTGTACGCGAATCCTACCTGGGTGCGTTGAAATCCACTGGTAAAGTGGTCGCATTAATCGGGGTCACTCTTTCCGCCGCGGTGTTTACATGGGCGTGGTCGCCTATCAAGTTTCAGGCCGATATGGGTATTCTGCTGGCATTTATGTTTCTTTGGAATATGTTGGGGGCATTGATTTTAATTCCTAGCTTGGCGGTTTATCTGCTACCGCAATGCAAGCCTGTCTCTACGCCTGCTCCGCTGGCAGAGACCTCTAACGGCTCAGAGCCGGGAAAGAGCGGCAAGAAAAGTACTGCCAACTTGAGGCAGCTGACAGCGGAGGGCTGACTACGGTATTAACTGACGATGGAGGGCTGAAGATGGCAAGCCAGCCCTCTGAAAATAATGAAAATAAAATCACAGGGAAATAAATCCATGATCAATGATCATTTAGTCATCAGAGAGAACTTATATATCTGGAAGGTGTTCGCCTGGGCGGGTCCTTTGTATCTCGGGGGGTTGCTGATTTTCTGGGGGCTTATAGCCGGGTATATTCCCGCGCCGCGTCAATATTGGTCGGCACAGGAAATTACCCAGTTTTTTCTGGATAATAATGTCCGAATCCGTACAGGCATGGTAGGTACGATGTTCATTGCGCCTTTTTATTATATCTGGAGCCTGGTGATCTGTTCCTTGATGCGCAGGATAGAAGGACAAAACGGACTGTTATCCCAAGTGGAATTTGTCGGCGGGATAGCAACAGCCTTTGTAACCCTGGTGTTCGGCTGGATGTTCTTGACGGCAAGTTTTCGGACCGAGTTAAGAAGTCCGGAAGACATACAGTTACTGAGCGACCTCGGTTGGCTCTTCTTCGATATGACTATTATGGTGACCCTCCTGCAGATGTGTGCGTTCGGGACAGCTCTTCTTCTTGATAAGCGTGAAGATAAGCTATTCCCTACTTGGCTTGCGTGGTTATCATACGGTGTGGCTGCAACCTTTCTTACTGCATATCTTATGCCGTTTTTTGTTAGCGGGCCTTTCGCATGGCACGGATTCGTAACCTATTGGGTTGTGCTGTCAGGCTTTTTCATTTGGATGCTGCTGACCTGCTATTACATTTTTCCTGCTATCAGAAAGGTGGAGAAAGAAGATGACGAACTATATCGTTAACGCACTCGAGAAAGACCAAGGCCTGGTGCGGCGCTTGCCGGGTGTGGCGGGTTTCTGGATTTTTATCCTCATCGATATGGTCGTATTTGCTGCGCTATTCCTTTCGTATGTCGTTGAGCGGGTGGACCAAGTCGCCTTGTTTTCAGCCTCTCAGGCCACGCTGGACGTAAGGCTCGGGCTTTTCAATATGTTGGTTTTGCTAACTAGTTCATGGTTCGTTGCGATGGCGGTTCATTTGGCGCGGCGGGGACAATCCCGGGAAGTGGCTTGGCTCTTGTGGGGAGGTGTTTTATCAGGCCTGATATTTTCAGTCGTGAAAGTATATGAATATACAGAAAAATTCAGTGCCGGTACGTCCATGTTGACTAATGATTTTTATATGTTCTATTTCACCTTGACAGGCATTCATTTCGTTCATGTTTTGATTGGCGTGATGGTTTTGTCATTCTTGGCTGTTAGGGCAAAAAGGGGTGGCTATAGTCACGGCAATGCAAAAGGGTTGGAGGTAGGTGCAACCTACTGGCATATGGTAGATCTTCTATGGATTATGCTGTTTCCGCTTTTATATATGGCGAGGTGATCAATGAACCACATTACATCCTTCTCATTGAATATCGTTTGGGTCGCATTGCTGGCTTTGACAGGCTTGACCGCTTGGGTTTCGGATATTGATGGCGGAACCCATTGGCCTACAACCATTATTTTATTGGTTGCCTCGCTGAAGATTGGGTTGGTCATGCTTTATTTTATGGAGCTGAAGCTTGCTCCACGTGCTTGGCAATGTGCTTACGCTGTGTGGGTGGCTGCGGTAAGCGCGGTACTGGTACTCGGTTTCATCGCAGTATAAGTGCGGCAGCTGCTTTGCCATTAGCGAATCTTGAGCAAGCAGCATTTGATCAATTTCGACAAGAGGTTCGACATGTTTGATTTAACGGGAAAAACAGTAATTGTCACTGGTGGCGCTTCAGGCATCGGCGCAGCAACAGCGCGCCGACTGCGTCGGGCCGGTGCAGAAGTATGGATCGCCGATATCACTGAAACACAAGAAGAGGGCTGCTTTTTCCAGCGTACCGATGTTTCCCGACCGGAAGACATTGCCTGTCTATGCGATAGGGTAATGGAAAGCAGCGGGCGCCTGGATATCTATGTGAACAATGCTGCCATCTCTTCTGCACATCTGCTGGAGGATGCCGACCCCAATCGCTCCGAGCGTTTCTGGCGAGTCAACCAGCTCGGGGTGGAGATTGGGATCAGAGAAGCAGCAGCACGGATGAAAGCAGGTGGCTCCATCATCAACTTCTCATCGATTACTGCTGTACGTGGTTTCGCCCAATGGGGCGAGTATGCAGCAACCAAGGGTGCGATCATTGCGCTGACCCAGACCGCCGCCGTTGAGTATGGGCCACGTGGCATTCGTGTTAACTGCCTGGCCCCAGGTATTATTGAGACACCGATGGCCATGAGTGAGGCTCCGGATATGGTACGCAAGAATGCCGCCGTGTTCGCCTTGCTCGGCCGGATCGGCCAGCCCGAAGAGTTGGCATCCGCAGTGCATTTCCTGGCCAGCGACGATGCCAGCTATATCACAGGTCAAGTGCTTTCGGTTGATGGGGGCTGGAGCACTGGCACCTCGTTGAAAGGTATTGAGTTGGCGCTGGCTAACTGAGCCGGGTGGTCACCGGGCCTGGTCGCCGATCAAGTTCCAGGCGGACATGGGCATACTGTTGGCGTTCATGTTCCTGTGGAACATGCTTGGCGCGCTGATCATCGTACCCAGCCTGGTGACCTTCCTGCTGCCGGACCGCAAGACCGAAGTCCGCGCTGGTGATGAGCCTCGGGCGACTGTCTTGAAGCAGGAACATGGCAGCACGGCGCTGTTGGCCAAGGCCTGCTGAGAGGGTACTGCTCCCGTGTATCAAGGCTAGGCGGTGAGCGCTCACCGCCTAGCCAAATGCGAGCTCAAAATCAATCAGATCACGTATGCCAAGCTCCTTCGCCAGGGAGCGCCAACCATCGACTGCCTGAACCACCTCGGCCCAGATTTCAGTCGCTTCCTTGGAATCTAACCTGAAGTAGTTCGCCCCCTCCATCAACATATCCCGGCTATCAATAGGACCTGATTCCTCAGTCAGCCACGTCTTGCTTTCGCGGCGATCGCCCGGCATCGGGTTGAGGTCGAAGGCAGGGGAAAGGCGCCATCCCTGGTTGCGTGCATCGTAGAGAAACCCTGTATTGCGCAGGTGATCATCGGTGTTGCAGATAAGAAAGTTGAAGACCAGTCTCCGCCACAACTCATGGATGTCGGCAATCGGGTTGGAGCCGCCTTGCAGTAGAACGTTTACCAGCTCCGTATAAGCATGTTGGCCATCGCGGCCATCGGTCTGCAGCATGGTGGCGGCCGACACGTAGGGAATCCGGCCGCCGTCACCGGAGCGGTCGAAACGCCGAATGATGGCCACTGCGGTCCCCTTGATCACTTCCACACGGGCTGCTGCGGTGTTGATACCTGCCCTGGCGGCAAGCTGCATGGCCAGCACCTCGCCACGGATGACATCTCGCTGGTCTGCCTGGCTTGGAAACTTGCCCAGGGCCAGGCGACCGTCCGTGTCGCGAACCGTGGATTTCGGTCTGGCCCCTCCCAGCGAGGTGCCCTGGCCGAGCAGGTATTGCAGATCCTGGATACTTTCGGTGCCATCCTCCAAGGCCCGAGCCGCCTGCAAAACCTTGCCCAGCTCCACCAGTGGCGGTATGTGGCGGTGCGCTCCACCGGAGTGCAAGTAGGCTTTATCTTGCGGATCAAAAAGACGCAGTGCGCCGATACGTGCCTCATCATCTACCCAGGTAATGAAATCAACAGGCTCCAGGGCGGGAAGCTCACGACCCTTCTGGCGCAATCTGGCATGGGCGCGCCGAATCACGCGTTCTCCCCATGAATCTGGTGCAGTGTCTTCCAGAGCGCGAAAGAACACCCCTTGCGGATGTTGCACACCATGGACGGGCAGTAGCTCGGGTGACAGGGTGAAGAACCGTGCATCCTGCAGCCAGCGCTCATCGTAACTGAAGGCACTGCGTTTACCGCTGCCCAGGTGCAGCTTTCCGATCACCTGGCCTCTGGTGCCCAGGTGTACTTCCAGGTAGGGGCGCCGGATAGCCTGGATTGTCATCAGAAGCCCTCCAGTTCATCGGTATCTGGGGCACCTGGGCCATTGGCTGGAAGATGTTTTTTCACGGACTTATTGGCTTGGGGGCGCCGTACCCGTTGGGGTAATTGCTCCCTAATCAGCTCCATTCCCAGTGCATCTTTCTCCAGTGCCATTACCTCGACCAGTGCATCAAGGCGGCCAAGCACGTGGAGAGTACGCAAAAAGGTATGCAGTGCAGTGCCCGGATAACCGTCTTCCATGCGCCTTATCGTACTGAGAGACGTGCCGACGCGCTGAGCCAGATCCTCCTGGCTCAGCTGGCGCATGCGCCGCCCGGTCGAGATATCCCGGGCAAGGCTGCGCAGCGCCCGCTCGACAGGTCGTGGTAATACCATTTGTGTATCTGTACGTGTTTTTTTCAAAGATGGCATGTCTCCATGCGGCCAGATATGAGCCTGTTCGGCTTTTAACTGTTCATATATAGCATATTGGCGGGATGGGTCAATCTATTCAGAACAGTGATTGTGTTCATATATGAGATTAAATTTCTATTAAAATATCATATATGAACGCATGGGGTGGTGGGGCAATAGGTGGAGCTGTACGTCGAAAACCGGGGGAGCAACCACAGGGGGCATATAAAAAAGAGCGCCCGAAGGCGCCCAAGCGTGGTTGCAGCACAATCTCAAAGCGCTACCAGGATGTCATCTCCTTCCACCTTGACCGGGTAACGGGCCAGTTGCAGGCAGGGGTCATCGTCGCATACGCCAGTGTCCAGGTCGAAACTCCAACCGTGCCAGGGGCAGGTCAGAGTGCGACCGTCGACCTCTCCTTCATGCAGAGGGCCGGTTGCATGGGGGCATATGCCCTGAGTGGCGATGAACTCATCATCCACCAGAAATACGGCAACTGCCTGGCCTGCGATGGTGGCGCTGATCGGTTCACCGGCGCGCAGCGCTGCAGCGGAGCCAACCCGGTGGTAGGTCAGGTCGCTGGTGATCAACTCAGCATCTGTTGTACTCATGTCAGTTCTCCTCATTCTTGTATTGGCTATTCCGGTCAGCGTGGGCGGCGTCCGGGAAATCCGGGGATATCGATCTGCTCGAACATGCCGCCGTAGCCGAGGCTGATCGGCATGTCCCAGTCGAGCATGTTGTAGGGATGGCCGAGATCGAAAGCGCTGATGTCGTCCAGTTGGTTGAGTGTCTCGACATCCAGCTGCAGTGCGCTGGCGGCGAGGTTTTCCTGCATCTGCTCCGGTCGGGTGGCGCCGACAATGGGTATCACCCCACGGGACATGACCCAGGCCAGGGCTACCTGTGAGGACGTCGCGCCGATACGGTCGGCGATCTGATCCAGCGCCGTGGCGATGGTACGGTTGCGTTCGTCCAGCGCCTGCAACTGCATGGAGTCGGCGCGCCTGGGACCATCGGCCGCCGCCGCACGGGTGTACTTGCCACTGAGGATGCCGCCGGCCAGTGGCGACCAGGCGGTGATCCCTATATCGTGGGCCTGCGCCAGTGGCAGGTGTTCGCGCTCGATGGAGCGCTGCACCAGGCTGTATTCCAGTTGCATGCAAGTGACCGGGCACAGCCCGCGCAGCTCATGGAAGGCCTGGGCCCGGGATACCACCCAGGCCGGCACGTCGGACAGGCCGATATGCAGGATCTTGCCGGCGCTGATCGCATCGTCCAGCGCACGGTGCACTTCCTCCACCGGGGTGGTGAAGTCCCACCAGTGCACCATGTACAGGTCGATGTAATCCACGCCCAGGCGCTTGAGGCTGGCATCCAGCGACTGGGTCAGGCTCTTGCGATGCATGCCTGCGGCATTGGGATCATTCCGGCCGGGCAGGGCGTTGGTGTATTTGCTGCAGACCACGAAGCGCTCGCGGTCATCGGCGATCAAGCGGCCGACGATACGCTCGCTCTCGCCACCGGTATACATGTTGGCGGTATCGATGAAATTGCCACCGGCCTCGACGTAGGTGTCGAATACACTGCGGCACTGTTCCTCGGAGCGCGACCAGTCCGCGCCCGGGCCGAAGGTCATGGTGCCCAGGCTGAGCCTGGACACCCGCAGGCCGCTGCGGCCCAGTATGGAATATTGCATATGCTGTACTCCGCTCGGCACTCAGGCGCGGGGTGGAATCACGCCCAGTTGCATGGCGAACTCGCGGAAGTTCCAGTGTGTGCGGCAACGGACGATCTTGCCGTTGCGGTAGAACTGGGTCGAGGTGCCGCGGGTGACCGTGGTCTTGCCGGCGCTGGGCAGGCCGAGCACGTCGGAGTTGTGCTGGGCGCGCCAGACCCACTGCATATAGCCCCACTCGTCATATTCGAAGTCGGCGCCGATCATTATCGGGCCGCTCAGGCGGCGGTATTCAGCCGGATCCCAGCCTTCGGGAACCTCGTTGACCCTGGGGCCAAGGGTCGCATGAGTTTTGGGTACCTGTTGGCCGTCATAGCTGATCAGATGGAAGACATGCACACCATGCGGGGAATCCGGGCCGGCATCGTCGAATACGGTGAAGAACTTGAACAGCTCTTCCTTGTCGGTGATGGTCAGGTCGAACTCCGAGTCCTCCCAGACGAACTGGTCGTCATACATGTCCACTATGTTCTGCGCGCCGTTATCGAAGAAGCCGCTCAGCCAGGCGGAGCCGGTGTTGAAGTTCTTGCGGGTATTGCCGCCGGCCATGGCGCTGGCCCCTTCGATATTCAATGATGAACCCGTACGCAGTTGCTGCAGGTACTTGCGCTGTTGCGCATCCAGGTGGCTTTCATTCAGTTGCTCGGCATAGAGACCGTACATGGTGATACTCCCGATAATTGTTGTTAGCTTTGTGGAACAGCCCGTTCGTTATAGCGCCGGGTCCAGGAGCGGCCCAATACTTTTGAGGCCACGGTGGAGCCATTCGTGCCAATCATGCCTGTTGGTTCAGCCCGGCGCAGCGAATGGCACGGGGAGCGCGCTGCTGTCACGATATGTCATTGAGGGCGATGCGACCGAGGGCTTAGTGTCAGGGCCACGTTAGCTGGGGTGCCCGGATGAGCTGTGTGGGCACCCGAAAGCGACCTTATATCAAGAACAAGAACCAGAGGGAGCCGTCATGACTCTGACCAGTACCGCCACCAGCTTGCCTGAAAAGTATGACCCGTTGGACGAGCAGGTAAAGCAGAATCCATACCCCTATTACACCAAGCTGCGTCAGTCCGACCCGGTATTGTATCTGCCGCATATGGACACCTATGCCGTTGCCCGGTATGACGATATCGACAAGGTGCTGAAGGAGCACCGCCTGTTCAGTTCGCAGCATTTCTGGCCAGAGCTGCTTGGCGAATATGATCCGGTACCGGAAGCACCACCGATGATCTCCATGGATCCGCCGCGCCATGTGCACCTGCGCAAGCTGGCCAACAAGGCGTTCGTGCCCTCCAAGGTGGCTGCGCTGGAAGGCCGTGCGGTGGCGATTGCCAACGAGCTGCTGGATGACATCATTGCCAGACATGGCCGGGAAGGGGAGTTCGACTGGGTCTGGGATTTCACCGCGCTGTTTCCGGTGACCGTCATCAGTGAAGTGTTGGGTGTGCCTACCGAACGCCGTGCCGAGTTCAAGGTATGGGTCGATGACCTGCTGTCGGCCGCCAGTCGCCAGGCCTATGGTCCGGAGCGCCTGGCGAAGATCCGCAGTAGCTCGGACATGTTGCGCAGTTTCTTCGAAGCGCTGTACGACGAGCGCAAGGCTAATCCTGGTGACGACCTGATCTCCACGCTGATCAGCGCTGAGGTCAGTGGTGAAACCCTGACCCGTCTTGAGGTGCTGCAGATGGCGACCCTGCTGTTGATCGGCGGAGTGGAAACCACCACCAACCTGCTGGGCTCGACCTTGGTCGAACTGCACCGCCACCCCGACACCTACCAGCGGGTACGGGAGAACCACAGCCTGATTCCAGCCGTGCTGGAGGAGGTGCTGCGCTTCAATCCGCCGGTGCAGATGATCTTCCGGCATACCACCGAAGATACCGAGCTGGGCGGCGTAAAGATCCCCAAGGGCAAGGCGGTGATGCCTTTGCTGGCATCGGCCAACCGGGACGAAAGCAAGTTCGCCAATGCCGAGGTGTTCGATATCGACCGCAAGCTGGAGGTGCCGCTGATGTCCTTCGGCCAGGGACCGCACTTCTGCCTGGGTAGTTTCCTCAGCCGGATGGAGGCACGGGCGGCGCTGGAGGTGGTGTTCTCGCGCCTGGAGCTGCTGCAGCCAATCTCCGACGATGTCGAATGGCTGGATTCGTACTTTGCCCGCGGTCCACATGAATTGCATGTTCGTTTCAAGGTCCGCTGATGGGAGCTGCACAGCTCGGGAGTTCGTGCCATGACCCAGTTGAGTGACTGTTTCAACTCCCATGATTTCGCGCGTGTCGCCCGGCGCAGGCTGCCGGGTTCGCTGTACCACTACATCGAGGGCGCAGCGGATGACGAGCTGACTGCCAGGGCCAATACGCACGCCTTTGAGCGTTACCAACTGGTGCCACGGCAGTTGCGTGACATCCGCTCGGTGGATATGCGCAGGCGGGTATTCGGCTGTGAACTGGAGTGGCCGGTATTCATGGCGCCCACCGGCATGACCCGGTTGTTTCATCCGGGCGGAGAGTGTGCGGTGGCGCGTGAGGCGGCTCGTCAGGGGGCCGGCTATATGCTGTCGACCATGGCTACCACCAGCCTGGAGGAGGTGGCCGGCTGCTCGCCGGGGCCGAAGATATTCCAGCTGTATCTGCTCAATGATGACGGCCTGAACCGGGCCATCATCGATCGCTGCAAGGCGGCGGGCTACGATGCCATTTGCCTGACGGTGGACTGCGTGGTGGCCGGCAACCGCGAGCGGGATCTGCGCTTCGGCCTGACGGTGCCGCCCAGGCTCAACCGGCGCAATATCCTGTCCTTTGCGCAGAGGCCGCTATGGGGCCTGCGCTACCTGGCCAACGGCGGCATCACCCTGCCCAATGTGCCGATGCCGAGCGGCTCCCGGTCGCTGGGCACCCTGACCAGCTATTTCGCTCAGAAGATGGAACAGAACATCACCTGGGCGCGGGTCGAGCAGTTGCAGCAATACTGGGGCAAGCCCTTCATCATCAAGGGCCTGCAGTCGGTCGCCGATGCGCGGGAAGCCGCCGCGGCAGGCGTCAGCGGCATCATCGTGTCCAACCATGGCGGTCGTCAGCTCGATGGTAGCCCGGCGGTGCTGGACCTGATCGCCGATATCGTCGATGCCGTGGATGACCAGATGGAAGTGGTACTCGATGGCGGCGTACGGCGTGGCAGCCATGTGGTCAAGGCGCTGGCACTCGGCGCGCGTGCCTGCCTGATCGGCCGTCCCTACCTGTATGCCCTGTCCGCATTCGGCCAGCCGGGAGTGGCGCGCCTGCTGGAACTGATGCGTCGCGAGACCGAGCGCACCCTGGCGTTGATCGGTGTGCCGCATATCGATGATCTCGATCGCAGTGCCCTCTCCCACCTTGAATTGCAGCCGGACCATCGGCTGGTACCCGTATCCATCGGCGCACAGCGCTCAGGAGTCTATTCATGACCAGTTCATTGCAGTTTCAACATTTTGTCGACGGCCGGTTCGTCGAAGGCTCCGGCAACCCCATCGAGGTGCTCAATCCGGCGACCGAGCAGAGTCTGGGCGCGGCAACGGACGCTGGGGCGGCACTGACCGACGCGGCCATCGGTGCTGCCCGTGCAGCGCAGGATGCCTGGGCGGCACAACCGGCGATCGCCCGTGCCCAGTACCTGCGGCGCATCGCCGCCGGTATCCGCGAAGCGGCGCCGCAGATTGCCAGCGTGATTGCCCGGGAGCAGGGCAAGTTGCTGGCGCTGGCGCAGCTCGAGGTGGGGCTGGCGGCGGAATACCTGGATTATTACGCCGAGTGGGCCCGTCGCATCGAAGGCGAGATCATCAGCAGTGACCGCCCTGGCGAGAACATGTTCCTGTTCCGTCGCCCGCTGGGTGTGGTGGCGGGGATTCTGCCATGGAACTTCCCGTTCTTCATGATCGCGCGCAAGGTCGCGCCGGCGCTGGTCACCGGCAATACCATCGTCATCAAGCCCAGCGAGGAGACGCCGTTCTGTGCCTACGAGTTCGCCCGCATCGTGGCGCAGGCGGAGCTGCCAGCCGGGGTGTTCAACCTGGTCAATGGCCTGGGCGCCAGCGTGGGCCAGCAACTGGTGGCCAGCGCCGATGTGGACATGATCAGTTTCACCGGCAGTTCGGCGGCGGGCTCGGCGATCATGGCCGGCGCCGCGCGGAACGTGACCAAGGTCAGCTTGGAGCTGGGCGGCAAGGCGCCATCGATCATTCTCGCCGACGCCAATCTGGATGTGGCGGTGGCGGCACTGCGCTGGGCCAAGACCATGAACAGCGGCCAGGCCTGCAACTGCTCGGAGCGGGTGTATGTGCAGCGGCCGGTGTACGACGAATTCTGTGAGCGTCTGCGTGCTGACTTTGCCAGCATCCGCATGGGTGATCCGCTGGCCGAGGGTAATGACATGGGCTCGCTGATCAACCGTGCTGCGGTGGAGCGGCTGAGCGCCCAGGTGGCCGATGCCCGCAGCAAGGGTGCAGAGGTGCTGAGCGGTGGCACGGGCTACGAGGCGGGTGCCGGCTGCTTCTTCGAGCCGACCGTGCTGACTGGTACGAGTGCGGACATGGAGGTGCTCAAGCGGGAGATCTTCGGGCCGATGCTGATGCTCGAGCCGGTGGATGATCTTGAGCAGGCCATCGCGCTGGCCAATGACAGCGAATACGGGCTGACCTCGTCGATCTTCACCAACGACTTGAACTCGGCCATGCGCGCGGTATCACGGCTGAAGTTCGGCGAGACCTACGTCAACCGCGAGAGCTTCGAGGCTATCCAGGGCTTCCACGCCGGGGTGCGCCGTTCTGGTATCGGCGGTGCCGATGGCAAGCATGGCCTGTACGAGTATATGCATACCCAGGTGGCTTATATCCAGAGCTGACAGTGCCCATGGGGGCAGCCGCCCGGCTGCCCCTTTGTTCAAAAGGTCGACAACCCCGTCGCCTCCATCACCCGATAGATCAGATACCGGCCAACGTTGTGATCAGCGAAGTCCTCGTAGGGCAGGCTGTAGGTGATGCTATCGGCATTGCTCCACAGTCGCTCGAAGGCGGCGCGTGCATCGGCCATCGCCGGATAATCGCTGTTGGTAGCCAGCTGCACATCGGTTTCCAGATTCAGGTCGTCCAGGTTGCGCCGGGTGAAGTTGGCCGAGCCGCTGATCAGTTCGCTGCTGCCGTCGGCGCGGTCCAGGCGCAGCCATTTACGGTGGCATTGCTCGCCACTGGTGGCGCACCAGCGCAGTGGGATGCCGGCGCGGTGCAGGTCCCAGGCGACCTGGCGGTTGGGGATGCCGTTCTTTTCCCGGCCAAAGGCATCACGATTCGGGTCCAGCAGGGCGCGTATCGTCACGCCGCGTTGCCGGGCACTGATCAACGCTTCGACTAGCGGGCGATGGGACAGATAGAAGACCTCCATATCCAGCCGGTCACCGGGCTGGGCACTGTCGATCAACTGCAGCAGGGCGTCACGCACCTCGCCTTCGGTGAGTACGCGCAATCGGGGTCCGGTTGCAGGCGGCTGGCTGACGGCTGGCTGCGGCCAGTGGCGGGTATCGAGCCCTGCCAGGCGCGCTACCGCCTGTTCGGTCTGCAGCAGGTCCAGGGCGGCGCTGCCGTCGAAGCGCAGCGCCTGGTTGCTATGCCGGCTGCTGGCATCGTGCGGGTTACCCGAGGTGACCAGGGCGGTCCAGCTGTCGCCCGCATCGGCCACCAGGGTCTTGCGGTGGTTGGCGCGGAAGTTGGCCAGGTGCAGATAGCTGCGCAGGCTAACCTTGCCCTGGCCCACCGGATTGGGCAGCCAGCCACCTTCGCTGCTGTTGCCGACGAACCGGCAGCAGAGGCTCCACAGGCCGGTCCACAGCGGGTTGGAGGCGCGCAGCTGCTGCAGGGGCGTCATCACCACCTGCACCCCGGCCTGTTGCAGGGCACGCAGCTGAGGGTTGTCCACACCGCCATACAGGGTATTGAACGGATCGGTGATCAGCATCACCTCCATCCCCGGATGTCGGCTGCGGGCGCTGATCAATGCCTGTGACAGTTCGCTGGACAGCGAGCGGAAGCTGTTCTGGCCGGCGAACTCGTTGAACAGGAACATGTCGAGCACCACCAGGCGGCGGGCCTGGCCGATGATCTCCAGCACCTGGTCGAAGATCTGCTGGCGGCTGTGGCGCTGGCCGTCCGCTGTTTGCCAGGTCTGGTCCAGCAGCAGCTGAACATTCTCGGCCGCGCGCCATGGCTGGCTGACCGACAGGCCGTCCGGCAGCGGGCGCTTGGCCTGGAACAGGCCCATGCCCAGCCACAGTGCCAGCAACAGCAGGATCAGCCAGCGCAACGGGCGGGGCCGACGTTTGCGGCGATTGATCCGGCGGAGAATATCCATATCGCAGCCTTCATCAATTGGATTGGTGCTGCATGCTAACCTTGATAGCTGATGTTTGTCTTGGGGGAGCGGTCGATGCGCAAAGCGGCGATCAGCGCTGTGGTGGTACTGCTGCTTGTGCTGCTGGCGGCCTTGCTGGCGGGGCAGTGGCTGCAGCGCAGCCTGACTGCGGCCGGGGTCGAGCAACTGGACTGGCAGCAACTGCGCTGGGGCGATGGCGCGCTGCATCTGCAGCAGCTCAGCGGCGCCTATGTTGCCGAGCAGGGCCGGCTGGGCTTCCGTCTGCACGGGGTTCGGCTGCAGCCGGTCTGGCGCGCCGGGCCGCGTATTGCGCAACTGCAGGTGGAGCAGATGCAACTGGTCTGGCAGCCGGCGCAGAACCTGCCGCAACGTGAGCCGGCAGACGATGACTGGAGCTTGCCGGCACTGGCCGATCTGGCCGGGCCGCTGTCCTGGTTGCCTGATGAGTTGAGTGTCGACAGCCTGCAATTACAGCTGCCCTGCGAAGGCGCGTTCTGCACTCTGCAGGGCGACCTGCAACTGAGCAGCCGCCAGCAACCGATGATGCTGGATGCCCGGCTCGATCTGCAGGCCGGTACGCAACACCTGGATGGCTGGCTGCGCCTGCAGCAGCAGGCCGATCGCTATCTGTTGCAGGCTGGTCTGGACGTGCCGCAACCCTTGCCGCTGGCTGGGCTGGGGCAGCTGCGTGGTAGTGCCGAGGTCGATCTGGAAAATCGCGGTAGCGAATGGCTGCTGCGCGAAGGGCAGGCGCACTGGCAGTTGACCGAGCTGGAACTGGCCGCGCTGGCCGATGTACCGGTGCAACTGCGCCCAAGCGCTCTGGCGCTGCAGGTAACGCCACTGCCGGGCAGTCTGGCAGGCTGGCGGCAGAGCATTGCGTTGGCGATGCAGTTGCAGATCGAAGGGGCGGTGAACGGTCAGTTGGAAACAGCGCTGGAACTGACCAGCCAGCCGCAGTGGCAAGCCCGGTTGGCGGATGCCCGGCTGCAGCTGGCGGCGCAGCGCCTGGCGCTGGCGGGTATCGAACTGCAGGGGTTGCGCCTGGATTGGCCGTTGCAGGCGCAGGTCGATAGCGAGCAGCTGACCGTGGCCCTGGGCAGCCCGGCACTGCTGACGGCGAGCAGCCTGGACCTGGCCGAGGCCGGTCTGCAACTGAGTGGTCTGCGCGCCGACCTGGCCGAGGCGACATTGCAACTGCCGTTGGCCACGCCTGCGCAATTGAGCCTGCAGGCCCCGCTGCAGCTCGGCGCCAGCCGGCTGAACCATGCCGTGCTCAAGCCCCAGGGTTGGAACCTGCAGGGCAAGCTGCAGCAATCCTCGGCCGGGCTGAGCCTGGATGCCAGCCTGGCGGCGCTCAGCGGGTTGAATAGCGATCTGCGGCTGGACTGGCCGACTGGCCAGCCCTGGCGGATGGAGCTGCAGCTGCGCGAGATATTTCTGCGTGCGGCCGATCCGCTGGCGGCGACCTTCAGCGACTGGCCGGCGCTGCTCAGCTTCTCCAGCGGCCGGGTCAGCGGTCAATTCCAGGCCACTGGGCGTACCGGCCTGGACCGGCTCAGCGGCCGGCTGACGCTGACCGGTGGCCAGGGTATCTATGATCGGGCCAGTTTCAGCGGGCTGTCACTGCCACTGGATGTGTCGCTGCAGGGCAAGCGGCTGCGGCTGGTCAGCGAGGCGCTGACGCTGAGCAGCCTGGACCCGGGCCTACCGCTGGGTCCATTGAGCGCCAGTGGCAGCTACAGTGCTGCCCTGGACCAGCCGGCGGCCGGTGTACTCGACCTGCGCAGCGCCAGCATCGGCGTGCTGGATGGGCGCGTGCAACTGGAGCCGGCCGCGGTGGACCTGGGCCAGGCGCGGCAGACTCTGGTGGCGGTGGTGCAGGGCGTCGAACTGGCCCGGCTTTTCGAGGTCTATCCGGCGGAGGGGCTGAGTGGCCAGGGCACGCTGGACGGGCGCTTTCCGGTGAGCCTGGTGGATGGCAAGCTGCTGGTCGAGGAAGGTCGGTTGCAGGCACGCCAGCCCGGTGGCGTGCTGCGTTACCAGGCGCAGCAACTGCGCGACCTGGCGGCCAGCAACCCCAACCTGGAACAGCTGGCGGCGGCGCTGGACAACTTCCATTATCAGGTGCTGGCCAGCGATGTGTCCTATGATGAGCAGGGCGTACTGGTGCTCGGGCTGCGGCTCGAAGGCAGCAACCCGGCTTTCCAGCAGGGCCGGCCGGTGCACTTGAACATCCGCCTGGAAGAAGACATTCCGGCCCTGCTGACCAGCCTGCAGCTCAGCGGACAGGTGAGCGAGATCATCAGGAACCGGGTTCAGCAGCACTATCTGCAGCGGCGTAACCCATGACAGGAG
>Ga0172382_10001161_pt1 | contig 47836 bp, 35 predicted proteins | sample Leawel138RmetaG_FD_122245 | JGI IMG/M metagenome (GOLD analysis project Ga0172382, IMG submission 122245) | Leachate microbial communities from a municipal landfill in Southern Ontario, Canada - Leachate well 138R metaG | ecosystem: Engineered > Solid waste > Landfill > Unclassified | place... | reverse complement strand
GCCCACGAACACCATCAACCCCACGGGATGCCGTTCGGAACGCACATTTTCTTTTGAATCCGATCGAAGGGCCAGGATGACGGACACGACCAGAACGACGACACCGAAGAGCGGTTTCAGAACCGACGCCGTCAGGTAGGCCGACAGGGTCGATCCGAAAAGCGCTCCCGCCGTACCCGCAAGCGAAAGGGCCAGGGCGTCCCGCCAGCAGACATTTCTTTCCCGGTGATGTTGCCAGGTTCCGGACAGACTGGTTAAAAAGCCCGTCAGCAAACTGGTGCCGAAGGCTACCTTCACCGCCGTATCGGAGGGCACACCCAGGACATATTCGATTTTCAGGAGGGCCGGAACAAGGATCACACCGCCGGCGATGCCCATGAGGCCGGAGATCAAACCGACCCCTATCCCCACCCCCATGAGAATCGTGATCATCGGCCAGGAAACCAGCTCCACTCTCAGGACCTCTTTCCGCTGATCATGGACAGATGCGGTTAGTTTCCGGACGATTCTTTCGTCCGGTACCGCTCATATTCTTCCGGGCTGTCGATATCGATCAGAACGCCCGTATCCTCGACTTCCACCCGGCCGATTTCTTCTTCCATCGTTTCCGTGACGATCCGCCTGCCCCCCTCGTCCCCCTCGGTTTGCATCAGTTGCGGCCAGAGGCGGCGATCGAAGAGTACGGGGTTTCCCCTTTTGCCTCCATGGGTCGGCCAGGTAAGAAGGGGCAGGTTACGGCGATGATGATCCATCAGCCTTGCATAAACCTCCGCGCCAATAAACGGCTGATCACCCAGGGCGAAAAGAACCCCCTGGCTGCATGGATCAACGGCGGCCAGACCCGCCTTCAACGATGTGGAAATGCCCTCACGGCTTCGCCTGTTGACGACAACCCGATAACCGGGCGGGATGAGTTCTTTCAATCCCTCATTCTCTTCACTGAACACCACGACGACGTCTTTCATTCCCGTCCGACCGATCGGCGTAAGCGCGTTTTCCAGAAGCGTTTTGCCCTGAATCCGAAGAGACAGCTTGGGCCGGCCCATCCGAACCGATCCTCCCGCCGCCAGCACCACAACGGAAAACTCGAATCCCTGCTTCCCCTTGCCCCCCTGATAAACGAACCGGACGGGATGGTCATTTTGAAGAGAGGCAAACAGGATACGCCCATCCGTACCCGAAAGGGCCGCCGCCACCTCTTGGATCATACCGGTGCCGCTCAGGCGGTCCACCTTGTTTATCAGCGGGACAACGGGGGTATCCGGCGAACTCGCCTGTCCAAGGCCGATCATGTGCATCATGCACCCGGCGAAGTGCGAAACCGCGAGGGGCCCGTCCGGCGGTGCTCCCGTCAGCCGGCGGAACGCGTCGCATCGATGGACATGGTCCGACGTGACCGGCTGACCGATGGCCTCGATACCCAAGACGGGTATCAACAGATCGGAACGGGTCGGAAAAACGGGTTCATAGGAAGCATAGCCCTTGATCGGCTTCCGGGCCGCTCCGTCCGCTTCAACAATGACATAATCGGCCACGTGATTCTCCAGGAGCGCTTCCGGCCAAGCCGGGTCGATCCCGTCAATCTTGTTCTCCCGCAGTAACTTCGTACCGAGAATCACCCGGCCGTCCATCCCGATATGCGTCGTCAACCGCCCCGCAACCTCCGGGAAATCCTCACCGATGACGACCGGCACGTCTTCGGGTCGGAAAATTTTGGTCGTCGTGGTCTGGATGGCCGTTTTCTTCCGCGCCGTGAGTTCGCGAGCCAGAACGTCCATGAGGATTGTCTTGCCACCTGCGCCGTAGATAGTCACAACCCCCCGCTCCGGCAGGGGCAGACAGGACACGAGGCTCAGGGAATGATTAGAGGCGGCCATGGAACCTAGCCCTTACCAAAGGCACAGACGGGATAAACGCATTCCTTGCAATTCCGGCACAGACCGCCATGGCCGAAACGAACAACGTCCTGAGCGGTGATTTTTTCACCCGCGAGCACCCGGGGGAGGAGCAGATCAAGAATCGTCGTATCCGCGTACATGGCGCATCCGGGAACACCAATGATGGGGATGTCTCCCTTGTAGGCCATGAGGAACATGGAACCGGGCATGACCGGGGCCCCGTAGCGAATGATTTTCGCGCCGGTCATCCGGATACCGGCGGGGGTCATGTCGTCGGGATCGACGGACATGCCCCCCGTCACGAGAACCAGTTCGCAACCCCTTTCAAGTTGATCCAGAATCGCCCCTGCGATTCTCTCCCGGTCGTCACCGACATAGGTGATCTCCGGGGCTTCAAGACCGAAGGCCGCCGCCTTCTCCCCCAGGACGGGCCCGAACCCGTCATCGATCCGGCCTTCACTGACTTCCCGCCCCGTAATCACACCGCCTACCTTCATTTTCCGGTAGGGCTTCACGGTGATCAGTGGGTAAACCTGCTTGGCCAGGCCCTCGACCCGGGTCACATATTTTTCCTCGATAACCAGGGGAACGACCTTCGCTCCCGCCACCCGTTCTCCCTTGCGGACCGGTGTCAGGTCATGCAGGGTCACAACGGCTATCTGGGGGATGCGGTTGATTTTAAGGAGGGTCTTCGCGTCAACCCTCAGCAGGCCGTCCGACGCCGCGATCAGCTCGTATTTCCCTTCCATGGGGCCTTTGAGGGCCAGCCCCGGGCCCGCGACGGCTTCGGCAAGGCGCAGGCCCGCGTCTTCCTCGTGGAGTTCCCCCGGATCGAGATCCATCAACTGGATGTGATGCTTCCCCATACTGAGCAGAACCGGGACATCCTCTTCCCGGATGACGTGTCCTTTTTTGAATCGGGGACCTTTGTGGACCCCCCGAATGATCTGGGTCATATCATGGCAGAGCACTTTCCCCACGGCTTTTTCTGTTTCCAGGTATCGGCTTTTCATCGCTGGCCTCCTTCTCAGATGAGATCGCTGCATATCCCCGTGTTCCCACGGGCTGGGTTCCCTTTCGAGGATCGCGCTTCTTCAAACCCAAAATCGACGGTCCCGCAACAAGTCGAAAATCAACGCCTTTCATCATCCCGAACCCGATCCGGACTCCAGCAAAATGAAGCACTTCCCGGTACAGGTGGTCACCGGCATGATGACCTGAGTGACTTCTTACAAGCCCATCAAAATTAGAATGACAAAGACGCTTATTTCTCAACCGGTTATGGATACAACACGATTTCAAAACCTGTCAAGGCAAAGATCGCACGACTTCCCGCTTTTTCCGGACCGCCCCGCCCACCCTCATCATGCTCCGCCGCCGGCCCACTGGCGGGGCTTTTTCAATTGAAACTTCCCGTGTACTTTTATATATTGGAATTCCTTCGTCTGGGACATCACGAATGCGCGGATTCCCCTTCTCGTTTCCACCGTTCGCAATACGGTACGGCACCCCGGAGATGCGCCTATGGAAAAGATTCTATTCGTAGATGATGAGCAAAACGTTCTCGACGCCCTCGATCGGCAGCTTCGCAGGAAATACAACCTCCGCACGGCCATAAGCGGTGAAGCGGGTCTGGAAATGATCGCCCGGGAAGGACCCTTCGCCGTGGTCGTATCGGATATGCGCATGCCCGTCATGGACGGGATCATGTTTCTCAAAGAGGTCCGCAGGCTGGCGCCTCAAACGGTTCGGCTGATGTTGACGGGAAACGCCGAACGCCAGACCGCCATCGATGCCATCAATCAGGGGGCCATTTTCCGTTTTTTAACGAAACCCTCTCCGGTCGAAGAAATCGTTCCGGCCCTGAATGCGGCATTGGAACAGTACCGTCTGATCACGGCGGAGAAGGAGTTGCTTGAAAAGACGCTCAAGGGAAGCATCAAAATTCTCGTCGACATTTTGTCTCTGGCTAATCCCGTCGCATTCAGCCAGGCCATGCGCATCCGGAAATACGCCGCCTCGATTGCGCGCCGCTTGTCGCTTCCGTCCCCCTGGCAGTACGAGATGGCGGCGCTGCTGGCATCCCTCGGATTTGTCAACATCCCGCCGGAAATCATCGAAAAACATCTGTCCGGAACGGCCCTGACCGATCAAGAGAAAGAGATGATCGCCTCCGTTCCTCAAACATCCGGCATGCTCCTGGCCAATATCCCGCGTCTCGCCACTGTGGCGGCCATGATCACACAGCAAAACAATTCATGCAAAAGCCCCCTGGTTTTTGACGGCACCGAAAACACCGAAATCATCCGCACCGGCGCAAACCTGCTCAGGGTATTGACTGATTTTGATACCCTGCTGCACCGTTACGACCCGGCAGAGGCCATCCGGATCATGGCCGGGCGTCCTGATCACTATGACCCGTCCCTTCTGGACCTGCTGACGACTCTCGATCTGCCCCGCCGAAACCGAATCGTGCGCCGGATCAAGATCAGCGAGCTGCGCAACGGCATGATCATCGACGAGGACGTTTACAACGCCAAGAGAATCATGGTGGTTCCCAGGGGCTATGAAGTCAACGATATGACCTGCGAAAGGCTGAAAAACTTTCTTTCGTCTCAATTGGAATCGGGAACGGTCCGTATCTTGCAACAAGAATATTCGGAAGAAAACTGATCCCGCCACGCAAACCCGGAGGGAAAACAGTTGTTCCTCCCCGTCCGCCACCGCCGAGCAGGGTCCGTGAACACGCGTTTCACCTGCCCGGGCAAGAGGGGGGGGGGACGGTCCGGCCGTATGAAACCGGGCCCGGTCAGTGACACAGGGGCCGAAGTCCCCGCGTGACCCGGTCCGGAATAATATTCGGGAGTCGCAAATGAAAACGGATAACCCCCACCCGGATTTGGAGACAATCCGCGGTCACGCACTTTTTTCAAATAACGAAAACATCTTGAACATGATCGATTCTCTGTCCGATGCCTTCTTCGCCATCGACCTGAACGGAACCGTTGTGGTCTGGAACCATGCGGCGGAAAAACTGACCGGTGTGTCGCAAAAGGAAATTCTGGGCAAGGGTGACTACGCCTATGCCGTTCCTTTTTACGGGGCAAGACGGCCCATACTCGTGGACCTCGTGCATTGCCCCGATGACGGGATCAAAGAGAAATATGCTTCAATCAAAAAAGGAGGATCCTTTCTCTTTGCGGAAGAATACGCGACAGCCCTGTCCGCGAGAAACGCGCCCTGTTTCTCCGCCGTAGCCGGACCTCTGTTCGACGCGAAGGGGAAAATCTCCGGCGCCTTCGAGTGCCTCCACAGCATCGCGGAATACAAACAGGTGGAGGGGAATGATCGGGACTGCGAAAGAAAATGCGGGAGCCTTCTCGACATCGCAAGAGAGGGCGTCTTTCAGTGTACGTCCCAAGGTCGTTTTATCAGTGTCAATGCCGCCCTGAGTCGCATGTACGGCTACGAGTCCGCCGCGGAAATGGTCGCGGGGGTGGACAGCATCACCGGACAACTCCTGGCGGACCCCCGGGATTGGCAGATCCTGCGCTCTCTCATTGAACGGAACGCCGTCATCAAAGGGCACAAAATCCGCACTCTGAGAAAAGACGGCTCAACCATCTGGGTCTCGCTGAACGCCCAGGCGATCCGGGATAGCCAGGGAGGGATTTGCTGTATCGAGGGCACGCTGGAAGACATCAGCCAGCGCAGGGAGAACGAATTAATTACGCAGCGATACAGGCTTCTCTCGGAAAATACGCGTGAAATCATCCTGTTCGTGGGGGAAGACGGAAGAATTCTCGATGTAAACCGGACCGCCCTCGCCGCCTACGGCCACGACCGGGATGCCCTGTTGTCGATGACGATCTTCGATCTCCGGGCGCCTCACTTACGCAAGACCCTGCAAAGGGATCTGAAGATTGCCTTCAGCAAGGGGATGCAGATTGAAACGGAACATGTTCGAAAAGACGGCGCCCTGTTTCCGGTTGAGGTGAGTGCCCACCCCGCCGATATCGACGGGGACCAATTCATTCTTAGTATCGTGCGCGACATCTCTGCGCGGAAAACCAGAGAGACCCTGAATCTTCACATCCAGAAACTGGAATCGGTGGGGCAACTGGCGGCGGGCATCGCCCACGAGATCAATACGCCCATTCAGTTCATCAGCGACAACACCCGGTTTGTCCGGGAGGCTTTTCAGGACATTGTATCCCTGATTTCCCTCTACACAAACGCGGCGGAAGAGGAAACCGATCCCATGAACCTGCACGACAGGGGGAAACAACTCCGGACCAAAGCCGATGAAATCGACCTGCCCTATCTTCTGAAGGAAGTGCCCATGGCGATTGAACAGTCTCTGGAGGGCCTTGAACGGGTCATCCGCATCGTGAAGTCCTTGCGCGAATTCTCCCACCCGGGCCAAACGGAAAAAATCGAGTATGACTTGAACAAGGCCGTCGAATCAACGGTCACACTCTCCAGGAATGAATGGAAATACACGACCGACCTGACGACGTCCCTGGACCCGGCTCTACCCCTGGTCACGTGTTATCCCGCCGATATCAACCAGGTCATTCTCAACCTGATCATCAACGCGGCCCAGGCGATACGGGAAAACACGGCGGGAGAAAGCCCCCGCATGGGGCGAATCATGATCTCAACCAAGCAGGAAGGCAATGAAGCGGTCCTTTCCGTGTCCGACACGGGCACCGGCATTCCCCCAGAGGCACAGCCGCACATTTTCAACCCGTTTTTCACCACCAAGGAGGTGGGCAAGGGCACCGGGCAGGGCTTGACCATTGCTCACAACATCATTGTGAAAAAACACGGCGGAAAAATTTCTTTTGTCACAACGCCCGGCGAGGGAACGACTTTCGAGGTCCGCCTCCCTCTCGGCAAACAGGGCCCGCCCGAGGATAATCCGGCTTTTCCCGCTCGTTCCGGCCTCACCGCGGGCGACTAAACCGCTTGGAGGAATTCTATGATGAAGAAACGCGTTCTCTTCGTCGATGACGAACCCATGGTGCTTCATGGACTGCAGCGTATGCTCTACGCCTGCCGTCATGAGTGGGAAATGGTCTTTGTGGAAAGCGGCGCCCAGGCCCTGGAAGCCATGGCCCTGTCTCCCTTCGACGTGATCGTGGCGGATATGCGTATGCCGGGCATGAACGGCGCGGAACTGATCAATGAGGTCAAGAAGCGTTATCCGCAGACCGTGCGTCTTATTCTTTCGGGTTACTCCGACGACGCCCTGGTCATGCAATGTATGGGCACCGCACACCAGTTTATTGCGAAACCCTGTAATCCGGTGATTCTGAAAAATGCCCTCCAAAGGGTTTCCCATGTTTCCGGGAAGCTTACCGATCCGGAACTCAAGAAGCTGGTGGCCAACCTCGACCGGCTCCCGAGCCTGCCGGTCCTCTACACGGAAATCATGCGGAAGCTGAAAGAAAACCATGTGACGATCCGCGATATTGCCGCCATTGTCTCCCGGGACATAGGCATGACGGCAAAAATCCTCCAACTGGTTAATTCCGCCTTTTTCGGCCTTCGGCAACGCGTCACCAATCTGGATAACGCCATTTCCTTTCTCGGACTGGACCTGATCAGGAACCTCTGTCTGACCATCAACATTTTCGACCAGTATCGGAATATCGATATTCCGGGTGGCTTCGTCGTCACGGAACTCTGGAATCACAGCCTGGGAACGGCCTGCCTGGCTCAGAAAATCTGCCGCATACAGAACGCCGGGAAGGTGATGGAAGACGACGCCTTCAGCGCGGGGTTGCTTCATGACGCGGGACGGCTGATCCTGGCCTCCAATTTTCCCGAACAGTACCGTCGCACCATTCTTTTGGCGGGGGAGCGACATTGTGATCTTTTTGCCGCCGAACAAGAGGTATTTCACCATTCCCACTGTGATCTCGGCGGTTATCTTTTGGAATTGTGGGGTCTGCCGATGCCCGTGGTGGAAGCGGTTTTGCTGCACCATGAGCCGGGCAGGAACTCGGCAAGTCACTTTTCCCCCCTGTCGGCCGTTCATGTGGCCAATGTCCTGGTTCAGGCCGAAGCAAAACCGGCCGGAGGAATCAGATCGAGTGTTCTCGATATGGATTACCTGAAGTCCTTGAATATGGAAAATCGTGTCGAAGTATGGCGTGACGTTTATGAAAAAAGCAAGACGGAACAGCATAATACCTGACGCCGAGGATGCCGGGGGTGATGCTGAAAAAAAGGGGGGCCTTCGGGTGATCGGTGACAGGGTGACGCAGGTCTTCCTGGCCATGCCGCTCCGTTTATTCCTGTTCCTCATCCTTCTTTTCGCCGTTGTTCCCCTCATTGTCGTCATCCTGAAAATCGGTATCGACCGCCGGGACACCCTGACCCTGTCCCAGGGCCTGTCGGTTCTCCTCGCCGCCTTCCTCTTCCCTGTTTTCGCCTGGGTTTCAGCAAACCTTGTCCTGGTAAAAAGACTCCATAAAATCTTTACCGCTTTTCACAAGCTCGAAAAAGGCGAGCTTCGGGCCCGATCGGGCATGGGGTATTCCGACTACGACATCGGATACCTGGCCAAGGCGTTCGACACCATGGCGGAGGCCATCGAGGCACGGGACGGCAAACTTAAGCAGGCCATAAATTCGCTCCGGGAACTGGAGCACCAGTGGACCAATATCCTGGATTGTCTTCCCGACCCCGCTTTTGCGATCGACGGGGAAGGCAAAGTGATCCTCTGGAACCGGGCCATGGAGGATTTAACGGGCATCAGGGCATCGGAAATGCTGGGCAAGGGAAACCGCGAGTATGCCGTCCCCTTCTACGGACGGCGAATGAACATGCTTATCGACTGTCTCTCCCTGTCGCCTGCGGAACTGGCGCACCGGCACAAATCCATCAAACGCGTGGGGAACACCCTGTACGGAACAGGCCCCATAAAGTCTCATTTGCCCGGACAAACCATCCATACCTGGGGCACGGCTTCACCACTGTTCGACGCCGACGGTCAAAAGGCGGGGGCCGTTGAAATCATTCGGGATATTACGGACCACCGGAAAGCCCTCATCGCCTTGCGGGATGGCGCCGCCAAGTATCGCGCCCTTTTCGAAGCGGCCAGCGACGCCGTGATCCTGATGAACGACGTCGCCTATACCGACTGCAACCGGAAAGCCATGGACCTGTTCGGCTGTACGAGGGAGGAATTCATCGGCCGCCGCCCTGTTGATTTCTCCCCGCCTAAACAGGCGGACGGCCGGGATTCGGCTTCCGCCACGGCGGAAAAAATCAGCGGCGCCCTGTCCGGGACGCCGCAGTTTTTCGAGTGGCTCCACCGCCGCAAGGACGGAACGGTCTTCACGGCGGAAATCAGTCTCGTGTGCATCGAGACGACAACGGACGGTTTTATTATGCAGTCCATCATGCGCGACGTCACGGAACGCAAGAGAGCGGAAGCCCTGGAGTTGCACTCCCGGAAACTGGAGTCCGTGGGGCAACTGGGCGCCGGGATCGCCCACGAAATCAACACCCCCGTCCAGTTCATCGGCGACAATATTCATTTCATTCAGAACGCCGTGAATGATATCTTCACGCTGGTATCCCTTTATAAAAGGGCGGTTGAAGATGGAGGCGAGGCGGGGAGCCTGTCGGCGGGGCGGGAACAGCTCCGGGAAAGGGCTCGCGAAATCGATCTGCCCTATCTCGAGAAGGAGATTCCCCGGGCTATCGAACAGTCTCTGGACGGCCTCGAACGGATCGACCGCATCGTGAAGTCCCTTCGGGAGTTCTCACAACCCGGTGAGAAAGAAGAAACCGAGTTCGACCTGAACCACGCCGTCGAATCGTCGATCACGCTCTCGAGGAATGTGTGGAAGTATACGGCGGAACTGACGACGGCGCTCGATCCCGACCTGCCTCCGGTCAAATGCTATCCCGCCGATATCAACCAGGTCATTCTCAACCTCATCGTCAACGCCGCTCATGCCGTTCAGGAAAAAATCTCCGCCGGGGAAGGCGGCATGGGCCGCATCGTTATTTCCACAAAACGGGATAAGGATACTGTGGTTCTCTCCGTGTCGGATACGGGAACGGGCATTCCGCCGGATCTGAGGTCCCGCATCTTCGATCCGTTCTTTACCACCAAGGAGGTGGGCCGGGGAACGGGACAGGGTTTGGCCATCGCCCACAGCATCGTTGAAAAGAAACACGGCGGGAAGATTTCTTTCGAAACCGCATCGGGAGAGGGAACCACCTTCCGCATTCGCTTGCCCCTGAAAGAAGAACCGGCATGAACGAGACCCCCAGGAATAAGATCCTTTTTGTGGATGACGAGAGTCCCTTTCTTGACAGCATCAGGCGGGTTCTGAAAAACAAAAGCGACATATGGGAGATCGATTGCGTGGAGCGCGGCGTCGACGCCCTTCTGGCGACAGTCCGCACGGATTACGACGTCATCGTCACCGATATCACCATGCCGGGCATGAGCGGATTTGAGCTCCTGTCACGCCTGAGAGAAGCGGACCGAACCCGCGACACCCCCGTAATCGTTTTAACGGGAAACGCGGAACACAATCTGAAACGCGAGGCCCTCGACCTGGGCGCAACGGATCTGCTGACAAAACCGGTGCATCCCGCCGACTTGATCTCAAGACTGAGAAGCGCCCTGCGTATCAAGGAATGCCAGGACCATATCAAGGAACACAATCGCACCCTCGAGTTGAAGGTACAGGAACGCACGGCGGAACTCGAGGCATCACGGCTGGAAATCATCTGGCGCCTGGCCAAAGCCGCTGAATTCAGAGATGAGGAAACGGGGAATCATGTCATCCGCGTGGGCTGTTACTGCCGCATCCTGTCTGAAAAGATGAACATGCCTCGGGACTTCACAGAGACCCTGTTTCTGGCAAGCCCGCTCCATGACATCGGTAAAATCGGAATCCCGGACAGCATCCTTCTTAAACCGCAGGACCTGACGCCGGAAGAGAGGCGGGTCATGGAAAAGCACTGCGAATACGGCGCGGAAATTCTCCTGGGGCGGCCGCACGGCCTGATGATCTATTCCGGCCGGCAAGACCCCGATCGCATGACGGCCGGGCTGTCGGATCACAACCCGGTCATCGAAATGGCCGCCCGGATCGCACTCCATCATCATGAAAGATGGGATGGAACCGGTTATCCCCACCGCATCAAAAACACGGGAATCCCCATATCGGCCCGGATTGTTTCCCTTGCGGACGTCTATGACGCCCTGTCCTCAAAACGGCCCTACAAAGACGCCCTGGAGCCGGACCAGGCCTTCCGGATAATCTGTGAAGGCAGCGGCACACAATTCGACCCCGAGATATGCCGGACGTTTGAGGAAAATATTGATGAAATCCGGTCCGTACAGGAAGAATTATCGGGGTGACGGGTAAGGGGAAAAGGGCCCGCAGGGGATACGACCCTTGACCGGTCCCCTTAACCGGAAACGGGAGAACCCGCCCCGTTCCGAACACGAAACAAAGAGGCCTCCACCGCCTGAAGCATGGTTTCCGGTATGTCCCCCTTCCCCATCTCGGTGATGCCCATGGAGACATCGGGATGGGGCTTCCGCCGACCATCGGGCAGAATGGGCACCGCGTCCATTATTTCCCGATGGAGCCGGTCGGCAATCCCTGCCGCCGTCTCAAGATCCTTTTCGGGGAGAAGAACGAGGAAATCGTCTTCGTTGTACCGGGCAACGACTTCCGCCGGACGCAGGTTCGCACTGATGGTATGGGCCATGGAGTAGAACACGCGATTGCCGTAGCTCACGCCATGTTTTTCGTTGAATGGCCGAAAGTGATCGACCCCGATCAGGATAAGCGACAGGGGACTTCCATCCATTCGAGATTTCAGAACCTGACGCCCCAGCGTTTGTTCCATCCAGTAGCGGTTTCGCAAGCCCGTCAGGGCGTCGATGCTTCCGCGATGATGGAAGGGAGGTTCCGCGCGTCTGTCTCCAAGGGGGGTGCCGACTGTGTGGCGCAACCTCCGGGTCATGCCCAACAGGAGGTTACAGGCGGCGGCATGGGATGCATGAACCAGCGACCACAGGATGTCTTCCTCGATGCACAACAAACGGGTTGGTTCATTGGCGACGACAAAAACCGTTGCCGGCTCCTGATCGATCACCAGCATTTCCCCGACATTTTCACCGGGTCCGAGAATGGCATCGGGAATGCCCTCGAGGGCTCCCCCATGAATTCGCAACGACCCGGCAAGAATACAGTATACGGTCTGGTTTGTCTGGCCCGGCCGGATCAGAATCTCATCCCTCCCGGCAACCCGAATGGTGCAGGCGTCCAGAAGGCCCCGAACCGCTTCCAGGTCGACATGTTTGAAAAGGTCGATTTCCCCGTACCCCTTTTCCTCCAGGTAGGTCGATTCGCTGTCCATCGCTTTTCCCCCAACATCGGTGGCCTTCTCCCGAAGGCTGATTGAAAAAAGGAAACCCCGTTGGACTTGGCCTGTTCAGCCGTTACGCCCTGATATTCCCAATAAAAGGCAGAAGGCTGCCGAATGCAATGGCAGGTGTCGCCGAAATCACACTTGAAAGGCTTGATATTGAAAGGAATAGACGTCAGCTGCCGTGGCTATGTTCGATCGTTGAATGGAATTGGATGGCCGGCCACTGCCCCATCGTGTCCTGGAGACGCCACTCGTTGGGCGCAAGGTAGGCCAGGTTCCCCCCCGCGTCGTAGGCCAGGTAGGCGCGGGCGGCCTTCTCAAACTCCCTGAGGATGGGCCCGTTATCACAGTGAATCCAGCGAACGGTCGTATAATCGATGGCTTCGCAGAGGCAGTCGACGTTGTACTCATCCCGCAGGCGCGACATAATCACATCGAATTGCAGGACACCGACCGCCCCGAGGATGAAATCGCTCTGCCCCAGGGGCTTGAAAAGCTGAACCGCCCCTTCTTCGGCAAGCTGGGTCAGGCCCTTTTCCAGCTGTTTCGACCGGAGGGGGTCGCGGAGCCGTACACGGCGGAAATGCTCGGGGGCAAAATTCGGAATCCCTGTGAAACGAAGGTTTTCTTTTTTCGTGAAGGTATCGCCGATCTTGATCGTTCCGTAGTTGTGAATGCCGATGATATCACCGGGGAAGGCTTCCTCAACATGGCTCCGTTCCTGGGCCATGAACATGGTCGCCTGGTTGATTTGAATCTCCTTTCCCAGACGGTGATGCCGCACCCGGATACCCGGGAAAAAGCGGCCGGAGCAGATCCGGAAGAAAGCGATCCGGTCCCGGTGGGCCGGGTCCATGTTGGCCTGAATCTTGAAAACGAACCCCGAGAAATCCTCCTCCGCAGGGTCCACCAGGCGGGTTGTCGCCCGGCGGGGCGATGGCGCAGGGGACAGTTCGACAAAGGTATTCAGAAGTTCCCGAACACCGAAATTGTTGACGGCGCTTCCGAAAAAAACCGGCGTCTGGTTTCCCTTCAGGTACTCCTCCCGGCTGAAGGGATTTGCCGCCTCCCGCAGGAGTTCCACATCATCCCGCAACTCGCCCGCCTGCCCCCCCAGCAGTTCATCGAGCTGCGGATCCCGGAGATTGTGGATGACGACCCCCTCCTGAATCCGGCCGTGATGGGTCTGAGAGAAGAGGTGCAGTTCCTTTCGATAGAGATCGTACGCCCCCCTGAAAAGTTTTCCCATGCCGATGGGCCAGGTCATGGGCACGCATTCGATCTGGAGGGACTCCTCGATATCCGACAGAATGCTCAGAGGTTCCAGACCATCCCGGTCGAGCTTGTTGATGAAGGTGATGATGGGGGTGTTGCGCATACGGCAGACCTCCATCAGCTTTTTCGTTCTTGACTCGACACCCTTGCCGCTGTCGATGACCATGAGCGCTCCGTCCACGGCGGTCAGCACCCGGTACGTATCCTCCGAAAAATCCTCGTGGCCCGGCGTGTCCAGGAGGTTGATCTCGTAGTCTCCGTAGCGGAAGTTCATGACGGACGTGCTGACCGAAATGCCCCGGTCCCGCTCCATGGCCATCCAGTCGCTCGTCGCGTGGCGGACGGCCTTCCGGGCCTTGACGGCCCCGGCCATCTGGATCGCCCCGCCGTACAGGAGGAGCTTTTCCGTCAGGGTTGTCTTTCCCGCATCGGGATGGCTGATGATGGCGAACGTCCGTCGTCGGGCGATCTCTTTTTCGTTATTCATATTGTCCACTTTCAGGACCGCTTTCGTCAGCGATCAGATTGCCTGTTCATCTCTCACAAGAGCATGGACCCCGCCATGCCGGCCCTCGGAGATTGTGTCCAGGCATCGTCCGAGGCGGAAGGCGAAGGGCTTTTGTCCCAACATCGCGTGATTGTCAGCTTCTTCATCGCCTGGAATAATGGCATCAGATGTAGATGTAGGGGATTGTTTCAGGGATAAGGGGGAGAGCCTCCCTCCCGGAAATCACGTGCACCATAAAGAGGCCCTGAGGCGGCCTCCCCCGGATATCCGTCCCAAAAGGCGCCCATAACCAATCCGTTCCAAGGGGCGTGGCTTATACCGAACGGATCGTGAATTGTCAAGACATCATGGATACTCATTCATGAGGCATCCGAAAACCGGGATCGCCTTAAAAGAAAAACAGCACCGCTTCGATGGGATAGGAAGAAACATTGTCGTCGGCGGTCCTGATCTGCACCGTCCTCGCAGTCCGTTCCGAAATCTCTTCCCTGTTGAGAATATCACCATTGATGGTCTTCCCGTTTTTCATGACCATGCCTTTTAAATTATCGAAACCCTGGCCCCCATAGACGCCCGGCAATGCGACCTTCAGCATCGCCTGCTCGAATTCGGGATCCTGGAGCATGGCTGTCACCATCAGTTCCAGCATCTTGTAAGCACGCTGCTCCAGCAAATCCGGCCGGCCATCCTGAGCATCCATCATCTTGACCATGTACTCCCGCGAGTACGTATATTTATTCTCCCTGGTCAGGTCGACGGCGAAGCGCACTTCCCCGTCGGTCAGGGAATGGAGAACCAAAGCAAGATCCGCATCATGATTCGTCCCCGTTCCCACAACTTCGATACCGGCGCAGGCAAACACTTTCTGCAACCCACACCACAGATAAGAGGCAAGGGGTTGCGGATCCGGGCTTGCGTGATGATGGAACCGATACCCGACCGTCTTGTCTTCGCTGTAATAGAAGAGATCTGTCGTGTCCCCCGACCGGTCGGAAACAGGCAACAGCAGCACCTTTTTATTATGGTACCGGGCATACGGGGAGGGATCGATATTACAGGCAAGGCGATCCAGGTCAAGCTCGACCATTCTGACCGCATGTGGCATCGAACAGCCCCACAAAAGCATGAAAACGAACAGCACATGGACAGCGAAGACGGTTATTCCGCATACGGATCGATTCATTGTCCGAACCCTCCATTAAATTTTTTTCAAGACACCGAACCCCTGTTTTCCCGTGCGACGGGGTTATGACCCTAACCCTGGGTATTGTCCATGTCAATGATTTTCTATGTGAATGTTATTACAAAAACCATGAGATCCCGTGAGCCATCGACGCAGGGGAAGTCCTTTCGAAAGAGCGGCGGAGATGACGACCGGGGCCGTCTTCCACCGGCATGTCATCGACCGAAAACATCCCGGCAGGGGGGGAAACGGCAGGTGACGGACATCCACAGGGGGATCGGGGTGAAAACGGCATGGCGCACGCCCCCTTTATTCTCGTACCGTAAATGTGTGACGAGCCGTAACCCTGTACACGCCGGGACTGTAATGGTAAAAGGCCCGCACCTCGTACCTGCCCGGGGAATGGACGCGAAAAGTCATAACGCCCCGCCCCCGTTTCGGGATGTACTGATAATCCCCTGCCTCCGTACTGCGGGAGCCCGCCGGAACAATGCATATCCAGTCCCTTGAATATCCGGGGGCGTCGTAATACCTCACCCGAATCACTTCCCCCCTGCGATAGACGTCCCCGTCCGTCTCGATCAGAACCCTTTTCGCGACAGGGGGTTTTTCCTCCGCCAATTCCCGGGTCATCGTTTCCTTCCCCCCCTTATCGCCCGTATTCTCCGATGAAATCGTCTTCGGCGGGATGCCTGAAGAGAAGAGTTTTATCATGACGGCAAGGACGATGATCAGTATGAGAATCAGTGACGGCCAGATCATTTTTCTTACGGCCCCACCCCCGGCCACGGCCGCGACCCCTTCGTAGCGTTTCCCGCAACGGGAACAAAAGACGGCCTGGGGTTCCATGGTTCGTCCGCAGGAGGCGCATTTTTTCACGGGAGGCCTTTTTTCGAGACGGCCTCCGCAACGGGCGCAAAACGTGGCCTCCGGCCCCATCGTTTCCCCGCAGTTGGAGCATTTCACCAAATCGTCATTTTCCATCGCTTTCAAACCCTTTCAAGTTGCCCTTTCATGCGGCTGTGACGCCAGTCCCTTTGAGGGTTCATCGCCGGATGCAACCCATTGTTGAGGAGGGAGAAGTCCAAGACGACGAAGAAGATCGACCCGTACCGATGGCCGGCCCCTGCCCGACAGACAAGGCCCCCACGTGACCACCCGCGGCGGCGCGTGATTCATCATGGCGACACTTCCCGGTTCCTCACCTCCGTTGTACGGTCATCATAATATCCGTCCACCGGTCCCGCAACAAAAAAAGAACATCCGGAGCCGTTCTCCCGGAGGTTCGTACAAAAGGAAGGGCAGAAGACAGGACGGGCGCGGGGAATCCCGGAATCTGCAGAAAACCCCCTTCGGTTCGGCGAACCCGGCCCGGCGCCGGCAAAAGAACGGGCGCCTCCTCATCGCTGAAGAGGTTCACCCCCGCCACACCGTCCGGGGATCTTCTCCTTGCAAGGCCGGAACGCATCTGTTATATGGGAGCCGTTCCGGCAGGTACGCCGGAATGACAGAATATGCTTTCAGGAAGCGTAGTTAGAACAGAGACTCCCTGACCGGATTGTCATAAAACCTCCTGACCTCAGCACCCGGTATCATAAACGGTGAATACGAGAACCAAGATCAGACGCATCCTCCGAAACCGCCTTGTACTCCTGGACGGCGCGACGGGAACGGAGCTACAGAAAAAGGGCATGCCCACCGGAACCTGTCCGGAGGTCTGGTCCCTCCAAAACCCCGATGATATGGCTGATATTCATCGGGCATACGAGAGCGCGGGGGCGGATGTCGTCTATACCTGCACCTTCGGAGGGAACCGCCTCAAGCTCGACCAGTATGGGATCGGCCATGTAACGGAAACAAACCGGCGCCTGGCCCTCCTGGCCAAAAAGGCTGTAACCGGTGCGACCCTGGTTGCCGGGGATATCGGCCCAACGGGCCGCTTCGTCGAACCCTTCGGAGACCTTTCCTTTGCAGATGCCGTCCATATTTACACGGAACAGATACGGGGGCTCATCGACGGCGGGGTCGATCTGTTGATCATCGAAACGATGCTGGACATCCAGGAGGCCCGGGCGGCCCTGATCGCCGCGAAGGAACTTTCCGATATCTACACCATCGTCACCATGACCTTCGAGGCCAACGGACGCACGTTGAACGGGACGAACCCGCTGGCGGCCCTGATCACCCTTCAGAGCCTCGGTGCCGACGCCGTCGGCTGCAACTGCTCGACGGGCCCGGAGACGATGAACGCCTTCATCACCGTCATGAAGCCCTTTGCCAAGGTGCCGCTGGCCGCCAAACCCAACGCCGGGCTGCCGAAAGTCGTGGACGGAGTCACCTGTTTTGATATGGCGCCGGACGTATTCGCCGTCCAGACCGCGCGCATGGCCGACTCCGGAGTGAATTTCATCGGCGGCTGCTGCGGGACAACTCCGGACCATGTCCGGGAGTTGAAAAAAGCCCTTGCCGGGCGACCGGCCATTGTGCCGGCCTGCAAATCCATCAGCGCCGTGAGTTCCTCCACAAAGGCGAAAATATTCGGAAAATCCGCTCCGTTGGTCATCGTCGGCGAACGGATCAACCCAACGGGGAAAAAAGAGCTCCAACAGGAATTGCTTGCCGGGAAATACACCCTGGTCCGGCAGATGGCAAAAGATCAGGAACTGGCCGGAGCGGATCTGCTGGATGTAAACATCGGTGTCCCCGACATCGATGAGAAGAAAACAATCAAGGATATCGTATATTTACTTTCCACAACAACGGAGATCCCCCTGGTCATCGATTCCTCCGACATCGATACGATTGCCACGGCCCTTCGCCACTATCCCGGGCGGGCCCTGATCAATTCCATTTCGGGCGAGCCGGACAAGACCAAACGCCTCCTCCCCCTGGCCGCAAAATACGGCGCCATGTTCATCCTCCTTCCGCTGACGGAGAAAATTCTGCCGGAAACGGCGGAGGAACGGATCGCCATCATCCGCGACCTCTTCAGGGAGGCCCGTGCTTACGGGTTTACCAAGGAAGATATCGTCGTGGACGGCCTCGTCATGACGGTGGCCTCCGATCAGGCGGCGCCGGTGGAAACGCTGAAAACCATCGACTGGTGTACCCGGAAATTTGGATGCCGAACGATTGTCGGCCTGTCGAACGTCTCCTTTGGACTCCCCGAGCGGCGCTGGATCAACGCGACCTTTCTGGCCATGGCACAACAGGCGGGCCTCACCATGGCGATCGCCAATCCGGGGATTCCCGAACTCATGGCGGTGAAACGGAGTGGTGATGTTTTGCTGGAACGAGATCCCCAAGCTTCGGCCTACATTACCCGCTATTCCTCCGAGGAGCCCGCCGTGACCGTTGCCCCGGAAGAAAACAAACTGACCTCACCGGAAAAACTGACCCGGGTCATCCTCGATGGCAACAGGGACGACATACTCGATGTGATCCGGGAAAACCTGGAACAGGGATATGCCCCCGGCCTCCTGGTCGATGAAATCATGATTCCCGCCATCAACCGCGTCGGCGACCTGTACGAACAGAAACGCTATTTCCTTCCCCAGCTCATGGCAAGCGCGGAAGCAATGAAAGAGGGGATGGCGCACCTGGAACCCATCCTTGCCAGGGAAGGCGCCGCCAAGGCGAGAGGCGTCATCCTGATTGCGACGGTCAAGGGGGACATCCACGACATCGGCAAGAATATTGTGGCCCTCCTGATCCGGAACCAGGGATATGTCGTAATCGACCTGGGCAAGGATGTCGCCGCGGAAACGATTGTCGCGGAAATAAAAACACGACGACCGGATGTGGTCGCCCTGTCCGCCCTCATGACAACGACCATGGTCAACATGAACGAGGTGATCGATCTGGCCCGTCAGGAGGGCGAAACCTGCCCCTTCATGGTCGGCGGCGCCGTCGTCACAGCCGCGTTTGCCCAATCCATCGGCGCCCACTATTCCAAAGACGGCGTCGAAGCGGCGAAGATGGTCGATACGTTATTGAAAAACCGACGGGGGAAAAATCCCGCGGGTTGAAATCCCCGAACACGCTTTATCACGACACGCCTTGTCATGATCGGCCGAAGGGAGAAACCTGCAGACACCGGCGGATAAAAATCAAAAGGCCCCACCTCCGTCCGGGATGAACCAGGGAGGTTCCCCCGCCGACCACACGGCCATATCCTCGTCGTGGAATTCCGGTGAGAGCGGCTTTTTATTTCTACACATATGGACACATTTTAAGGAGGTACCACGCGTGACCGACCCAAAACTTCGTCTCATTGAAATCGTTCTGGAGAAATCCTTCCAGTACCGGGACAACCCGCCCTTCACACTGGCTTCAGGGAAACAGAGCAGCTACTACTTCAACTGCAAGCCGACGACCATGGACCCGGAGGGTATGAACCTGATCGGGAAACTCCTCTTCTCTATGCTGAAAGACGCTGAGGTAACGGCCTCAGGGGGACTCACCCTCGGCGCCGATCCGATCGCCAACGCCCTGGCGGTCATCTCCTTTCAGGAGGGAAAACCCATCAAATCCTTCACGGTCCGCAAGGAAACCAAGGGCCACGGCACCAAAAGCAGGATCGAGGGCAGCCTGCAACCGGGTGAGCGGGTTGTCGTTCTGGACGACGTCATCACCACGGGCGGCTCGACCATCACGGCCATCGAGGCGGTCCGGGAAGCGGGGCTGATCATCGACCGGGTGGTCGCCTTCATCGACCGCGAGGAAGGAGGGCGGGAGAATATCCTGAAGTACGTGGACCGGGTGGACCCCATCCTGACCCGGACGGAGGTCATGGCGGTGTACCGGACCCGGGCCCCCGAAAAACCCCGGGGTTAGGGAGGCGGAAACGGGGCCTTGCGGATTTTCTCGCCGCTACGAACGCGCGGAAGGCCTCCTGAACCGGCGGCAACGCCCCGCGACGAGACGGCTCCCCGGCATTCGCCGGGTCGAAGGGACATGGCGGGAAGGCATTAACGCCGGTTGTCCCGCCCCGGCGCACGGGATCTTCAGCCATGTTCGATCCGCAGTTCATTGACCCGGAGATGGGCCCGCCGGAGGGGTTCGGGGGACCGGTAGCCGCGGCAGCAGGACAATACGAATTCCGCCGCGCCCTCCCGTCCGATCCGGTGGCCCGGGGACACGAACAGGGGCCTGACGTTTTTTTTGGTTCGGAGAACCTTCCCGACAGGCTCCCCCTTGTAGAGGAGTTCGGACAGATCGCCCCGGTCCATGCCCGGGGGCTCGTACTCGCCGACCAGGCGGGTTTTGGCGCAACCGATGGTCGGCACATCGATGAAAAGCCCCATGTGCGACGCCAAACCGACGCCCCGGGGGTGGGCAATGCCCTGACCGTCGAATATAGCGAGGTCGGGCGTCCGGGACAGCCCTTCAAACGCCCTGAGCAACGGCGGCCCTTCCCGGAAGGATAACAGACCCGGCACATAGGGAAAACGCACGCGTTCCATCCAACATGCCTCCTCCAGCACTTCGAGGGCCGGGTAGGAAAAGAGAAGCACCACGGCAAAAAAAAGATCCGAATGGCGGGAGTAGGAAATATCGGCGCCGGCCACCGTTTTAGGAGGCGCCCCTCCGGGCTCATCCCCAAGCACCAGCTTATCCCTCAGTTTTTGCTGGATGAGGATGGCTTCGGCACATGTCACATCCCATCGGTGGAGCATCACGATTTTCATTTCATTTTCCCCCCTCAACACGTTGCATACCGCAGGGGTTTCCTTTTTCTGCGATTGCGTTTATACTGGCGCCACACCCATTTCATATAAGGGATTCGCCATGAAAAGGAAAGGAATCAACACACCGGCAGACTTCCCGGACACGCCGGAGGGACCGTTTCTTCATCCCGGGCCGGAGAAAGCATCGACCCATCCACCCGTTATCGACGGCGACCTCTACAAGACCCTCGCCGACAGCTCACAGGTCGGTGTCTATATCCTGCAGGGCAGACGCTTCCGCTTCGTCAACCCCCATATCCGGGAGTACGCCGGGTACTCGGAAGAAGAGATGCTCAACATGGACCCGCCGTCAATCATTCACCCGGCGGACCGGAACACGGCACGGAAAAACGCCATACGGATGTTGAAGGGTCTGCGTTTTTCCCCCTACGAATTCCGTATCATAACCAAAGACGGGCGGGTCAGATGGATCCTGGAAACGGTCAAGTCCATCCGGTACCAGGGTGAGAGGGCCGTTTTAGGCAACTCCATGAACACGACGGAACAGAAGGAAGCCCGTAACCGTCTGGAGGAACTGGAGGCGCTGGAGTCCTCCATCCTGGACGCAATCCCCCACGCCGTCGTTGGCCTCCGCGAACGGGTGTTCATCTTCGCGAACAATGCGGTCGAGCAGGTGTTCGGCTGGCGGCCCGCGGAACTCATCGGTAAAAATGTCCTCATCCTCTACCGGAATGAGGCGGACTACGACGAAATCGCCCGCCGTTTTTACACGGCCCTGGAAACCCGGCGCACGTTCAGTACGGAATTCCCGGCCCGTCGCAAGGACGGCCGGGAGATCCTCTGCATGATGAAAGCCTCCCGAATCGGCGCCGCCCTACGGGAACGCAAAATCGTCGTCACTTACGAGGACATTACGGAACAGAAGCGGGCGAGGCAGGAACTCGAAACATCCAGGGAACAGCTCCGGAACCTGTCCCTCCACCTTCAGTCGATCCGCGAAGAGGAGCGAACCCGTATCGCCCGGGAAATTCACGATGAGCTGGGGCAGTCCCTGACGGCCCTGAAGATGGATATCGCCTGGTTGGGCACCCGCATCAGGGACGTGAATACGGCCCTCGCCGGGAAAATTGATTACATGTCAAATCTGATCGACGGCACCATCGACACGGTCCACCGCATTTCTTCGGACCTGCGGCCGGGGCTTCTCGATGATTTGGGGTTGACCGCCGCCATTGAATGGCAGACTCAGGACTTCGAGCGTCGTTCAGGGCTTCCCTGTCAGGCGGACTTGTCCATCGAGGACGAGGGAATCGACGGCCGAGTGGCCACGGCCGTTTTTCGGATTCTCCAGGAAAGTCTGACCAACGTGGCCCGCCACGCCGCGGCCTCGCGGGTATCCGTAGGGCTGTACGGACGGAACGGAACCCTGGTGCTCGAAGTCGCCGACGACGGTCGGGGGATCACCCAAAAACAGATTGACGATCCCCGTTCCTTCGGACTGATCGGCATGCGGGAACGGGTTCATCCCTGGGGCGGAATCGTGACCATAAGCGGCAAGGAAAATCGGGGAACCCGGGTGGTCGTCACCGTACCCCTGCCGGAAAGCACGGCGACACCATGATCAAAATCCTTGTTGTCGATGACCATGCCATTGTCAGGGAAGGACTCAAGCAGATTCTCGGCGATGAGGAGGACATGGCCGTTCCGTCCGAGGCGGGAACCGGCGGGGAGGCGATGAACCGTATCAGGGAACGGCATTTTGACGTCGTTCTGCTGGACATTTCCATGCCGGGTCGAAGCGGACTGGAAGTTCTCAAGGACATCAGGACGGAAAAACCGAAGCTGCCCGTTTTGATCCTCAGCATCCACCCGGAGGAACAGTATGCCGTTCGGGCCCTGAGGGCCGGGGCGGCAGGCTATATGAACAAGGCGAGCGCCCCCGCTGAATTGATCGACGCTGTCCGCAGGGTTGCCGCCGGCGGAAAGTACGTGAGTCCCTCCCTGGCGGAAAAACTCGCCTTTGAACTCACGGCGGATCCTTCGAAACCGCCCCATGAACTCCTCTCCAACCGGGAATACCAGGTTATGATCATGCTGGCCGCCGGGAAAACCGTGTCCGAAATAGCCGGGGAGTTGTGTCTCAGCGTCAAGACCATCAGCACCTACCGGGCCCGTGTCATGGAAAAGATGAACATGAAAAGGAACGCGGATCTGACCCTGTATTCCGTACGCCGTCATCTGCTCCCGGGTTCCTGAACAATCTTGCCCCCCGGAGGACACGGCGGCAGGAAGGGCCCTTTTGAGACAATACCCCAAATCACCCCCCCGGGCCTCCGGCGGGAACCGAAGCCGCACCGTCCACCACGGGGCCCGGCCGCTCCGCGTAAGATTTTTGTTGACAAGGCGAAATTTTTCCTCTATCAAACGGCTATCTTACGAGGACTGGTTTGAATTCAAGGGGACGGGAACCATGAAACACATCATTTTTCCCATGATCATTATCAAGGACATAATTAGCCCCATCGACATAGGGGACCTGATAATGGTGTAGCCTCAACACGCGAGAAAACCACAAACCGTTGTCAGGCAAACCTGACAGCGGTTTTTTTTTACAACAAGGAGACCGTTCATGAAGACAATGGATGTTTTAGTTTACGATACCACCCTCCGGGATGGGACCCAGGGGGAACAGATCAATTTCTCCGCCGAGGAAAAACTGAGAATCGCCCGGCGCCTTGACGAAATGGGTTTTCACTACATCGAGGGGGGCTGGCCCAGTTCCAACCCGAAGGATCTGCGTTTCTTTGAAATGGCCAAAAAGGTCAACTTCAAAAACGCCCGCCTGACCGCCTTCGGCAGCACCCGGCGGGCCGGCCTGCCCCCGGAGGAATGCCCGAACCTGAAGGCCCTCCTGGAGGCCGAGACCCCGACGGTCACCCTTTTCGGCAAAACGTGGGATCTGCATGCAACGGACATTCTCGGCGTGAGTCTTGAGGAAAATGAAGCGATGATCCACGACTCCGTCGCGTATATGAAATCGAAAGGCAAGGAGGTCGTATACGACGCGGAGCACTTCTTCGACGGATACAAGAACAACAAGCCCTACGCGATGAAAACGATTGGAACCGCCCTGGCCGCCGGAGCCGACTTCATCGTCCTGTGCGATACCAACGGCGGAACCATGACCAACGAGCTGACCGATATCATAAACGAGGTCGTGACCATCATCCCGCCGGATCAACTCGGTATTCATGTGCACAATGACTGTGCCTTGGGGGTGGCCAATTCCATCGCGGCCGCACGGCTGGGGGTCAAAATGGTGCAGGGCACGATCAACGGCTTCGGCGAACGCTGCGGAAACGCCGACCTGATTCCCATCATCGCCAACCTCCAGATCAAGCTCGGCATACGGTGCCTCGAAGGGGAATCGGTCCGGCATCTGACCAATCTGTCGAACTTTGTCAGTGAAGTGGCCAACGTCCCCATCCTCCATTCACGACCCTTCGTGGGGAAAAGCGCCTTCGCCCACAAGGGGGGGGTCCACGTCAGCGCCATTATCAAGAACGCCGCCGCTTACGAGCATATCGAACCGGAACTCGTCGGAAACGAACAGCGGGTTCTGGTCTCGGACCTGTCCGGTAAAAGCAACATCGAATACAAGGCGCGGGAACTGGGGGTCGACCTCGGCCTGGATGAGGGAATGAGTCGTCGGATTGTTCAGGGGATCAAGGAAATGGAGGACAAGGGATACCAGTTTGACGCCGCTGACGGGTCTCTCGCACTGCTCATGAAAAAGGCCACGGGCGAGTTCGAAGAGCCCTTCACCCTGGAGTGTTTTCATGTCATCACCTCCCAGATGCAGAACAACCCCGCCACGTCGCAGGCAACGATTAAAATTTCCGTCGGCGGAGAGGTGGAAATCACCGCAGCGGAGGGAAACGGGCCGATCAACGCCCTGGACCGCGCCCTGAGAAAAGCCCTGGCGACGTTCTACCCCGAAATCACCGACATGTATCTGGTGGACTTCCGCGTCCGCATCCTGGAGGGCAGCGACGGAACCGGCGCCATGGTGCGGGTGCTTCTGGATTCCCGGGATGAAACGGACTTCTGGAGCACCCTCGGCGTCTCCACAAACGTCATCGAAGCCAGTTGGCACGCCCTGGTGGACAGCATCCAGTACAAACTGAGCAAAGACCACCTGAACAAGAACGTCAAAACGGACTGACCCCGCATAAAATCATCCCGTCTTTGCATTCATGCCATTGCGGACGGGATTTTTTTCTGTTATAGGATTTTGAAAGTCCAAAGGCGGACGGGATTCATCCGCATGGCTTAGGCGAAGATGATTTTATGCTGGTTTCTCTGCACGAGCAAAACCCCCAGATGCGCTGGATCAAGAAGGCGGCGGAAATCCTGCGGCAGGGGGGTATCATAATCTATCCGACCGATACGGTGTACGGTCTCGGCTGCGATCTGTTCAACAAAAAGGGAATCGAAAAAATTTACGACATCAAGAGGAGAGATCGCAAGAAACCTCTCAGTTTTATATGTTCCGACCTGAAGGATATCAGTCGATACGCCCAAGTTTCCGATTTTGCTTATAAAATCATGAAACGGCTCCTGCCCGGCCCCTACACGTTCATTCTCAAGGCATCGCGGGTCGTCCCCAAAATCATCATCCCCAAAAGACACACAACGGGTATCCGTGTCCCGGACAACCGCATCTGCATGGCCCTGGTGGAAGAACTGGGGCATCCGATCATCAGCACCAGCGTCAAAAACGAGGAAGGTGAATTCATCACGGAACCTCAGGAAATGGAAAAAAAATTCCGTCATGTCGTGGACCTGGTCCTCGACGGCGGCATAGTCTCTCCGGCCCCCTCCAGTGTGCTCAACCTGGTCGACGACGTCGTGGAGGTTATCAGAATCGGCAAAGGCGATGTAAGCGCCTTCCAATAAAACCGTTTTTGCCGGACCCGCCTACACAGGAACAGGGCTGCGGCAAAAGGACAAGGACATTTATGAAACACCACATGTTGGTCAACGCGGTCCATCAGGAACAGAAACGGATGGCCACAGTTGACGAAAACGGCAAGCTTCTGGAATTCAACATCCAGATGTCGGCGAAAGAACCGACGACAGGGAACATCTACAAGGGCGTGGTCCTGAAGATCGAAAAGGGCCTCCAGGCGGCTTTTATCAACTACGGCGCCCAGAGAGATGGATTCCTTCCCCTGCGGGACGTGAACCCCGCCCTGGTTCTGGGAGAAGGGGAACCCTCCCATGACCCCACACCGGGACGCCCGATACTTCGCGCCGGCCAGCAAATCCTGATCCAGGTGATACGGGAAGAAACCGGAAACAAGGGGGCCCTCCTGACGGGTTTTATTTCGTTGCCGGGACGCTACCTCGTATTGCTCCCCCACAAGGAAAGCAGCGGCATTTCCCGGAAAATCGACGGCGAGGAAGACCGCAAACGCCTGAAAGAACTGGTGGCCCAGCTCAAGATCGAGGAAACCATGGGCTTCATCATCCGCACCGCGGGCTACAACCGGACAAAGCAGGAGCTTGCCCGGGACTACAATGTTCTTTCCCGGCTCTGGCAGGACATCACGAAAACCGCAAAATCCGTCGCCGCCCCGGCCCTGATTTACCAGGAAAGCGATTTCGGCGTCCGCACCCTGCGGGATTACTTCACATCGGAAATCGAGGAAATCCTGGTGGACAACGTCGAGACCTTCCGGAAAATGCGGGCTTACTGCAAAGCCGTCGCACCACGAAACGTTCGCATGATCAAGCTCTACAAGGAAAAAAACCCCCTCTTCGACAAGTACAATCTTGAAGAACAGATCCAGATCATTTACCAGGAACGGGTCAATCTCAAGTCGGGAGGATACATCATCATCAACCCGACGGAAGCGATGATCACGATCGACGTCAACTCCGGCCGGGCCTCCAACAAGAAAAACATCGAGGAAACGGCGTACAAAACCAATGTCGAAGCGGCGGAGGAGATTGCCCGCCAGTTGCGGCTCCGGGACCTGGGGGGACTGATCGTCATCGACTTTATCGACATGATGGACAAAAAACACCAGGGCGAGGTGGAGAAGGTCTTCAAAAAAGCCCTGAGCCTCGATCGCTCCCGAATCCAGCTCGCCAAAATTTCAAAGTTCGGCATCCTGGAATTGTCACGGCAGAAAAAGCAATCGACGATCCAGGAGATCAGTTATACGTCCTGCCCTTTCTGCAAGGGAAGCGGGGTTCGTCCTTCCCTGGAATACACGGCCTTGAGCGCCTTCCGAAAACTGGAAACCCAGGCCGTGAAGGGCCGGGTTTCGGAGATGAAGGTATGCCTGCCCCACGAGGTAGCCCACTACCTTCTTAACCAGAAACGCATGGGGATTTGTCGCCTTGAAAACGACTACAACCTTGCCATCCTCATCACCGGCAGTTCGGAAGTCAGCTGGGATACCGTATCGATCACGGCAACCAGGCGTGAGCCCCCCATGGAACCGCCCCTCCCTTCACCTGAAACGGCGGAGGCAAAGGTGGGGGATAAAGCCTCGAAGGATCCCCCTGGGCAACCCAAGGCAGGGCGGGCGTTGACGCCCCCTCCCCCCACCCAGACCGCCGGGGGCCCCCTCGCGGGTCCCGCGGAAACGGACGATGCGGCGGTGACGCCTGTCGAAGCACCGAAGAAAAAACCCCGTCGGCGCCCCCGCCGACACAGACAAAAAACGACGGAACGACCGGATGACGGAGCCGTTGCCGCGCACGCGAACTCCGACGCATCCCCCGCCGTACCGGATACATTGGGTCAGGACATCACAGACCAAGATGACTGAACCCTGACGGGGACACCCTGCCGCTTTCCCCCCGGCGCAGGAGAGCCGGACCACCGCGCGGCAGGCCGGGACAAGGAACGCTCGGGGCCGCGGCCGCCTATTTGCCGAGCGCCTTGGAGCGCAGGGTTGCCGCCTCGACGGCCCTAATCAGGGTCGCGCGGAAATTACCCTCTTCGAGGGCCTTCAATCCAGCGATGGTGGTGCCGCCGGGGGACGTGATCATGTCCTTGAGGGCCGCCGGGTGCTTCTGTCCCTCCAGACAGAGCATGGCCGCCCCCAGCATCGTCTGGGCCGCCAACTTCCGGGCCGCCTCCCGCGAGAGTCCCATCAGGACCCCCGCGTCGGAAAGGGCTTCAATCATCATGAAACCGTAAGCGGGACCGCTTCCGCTCAGCCCCGTGACGGCATCCATCAGGTCCTCCGTCACCACAACGGATATCCCCACGGCATCGAAAATCTCGAGGGCCGTGGCGATGTCGTCCTTTTCGGCATACCTCCCCGGGGCCAGGGCCGCGGCGCCGTAACCGATCAGGGCCGGCATGTTGGGCATGGCCCGTACAACCCGGGTTTTCTTCTCCAGGGCCTCTTCAATGGAAGCGGTGGAAACGCCCGCCGCAATGGAGATGAGCAGGGTCTTTTCCCCCAGGGCTCCGCGAATTTCCCCGAGAAGCTCCCGTATGTCCCCGGGCTTGACCCCCAGGATGACGATGTCCGCTCCAGCCGGGGCGCTCCGGCTGTCCGCCGCCGGCCGGACGCCGTATGTCCGTTCGAGTTCTTCCAGACGATCCGCTATCCTGTCAAAAACGGTGATCGCCTCCGGTTTTATCAGGTCCCGGGAAAGGATCCCCGCGAGGAGCCCCTCTCCCATTCTGCCCGCTCCGATGAGGGCCATCTTCTTCTGCAGCATACCCGGATCTCCCTTCTTGTTAAGGATGTCCCGTGAAAATCCGATATTTTCCCCATCGTGTCAACCTCAAATCATGACGACGAAACGGCGATCCATCCGGAATAATCCGCCTATCCCCCTTCCGGTCTTGTTTTTCCCGGATTATCTGTGATAGACAGGACATACGATTTTAACCAAACCGTCTCAGACGGTTCTATAAAATACATTCGTTCGTATCAGGAGGCTCCATGTTTGTCCTCGGAAATCTCATCGCCGTTTTCGCCAAGCTTCTCTATTATGTCCTCTATATCTATATGTGGGTCATCATTATCCGGGCCCTGCTCTCCTGGGTGAACCCCGATCCCTACAACCCGATTGTCCGCTTCCTGTACCGGGCCACGGAACCCGTACTCTCCCTTGTCCGTCGAAAACTTCCCTTCGGTTCAACGGGTATCGATTTTTCACCGCTCGTCGTCATTCTCGTTATATGGTTCTGCCAGGAATTTATCGTGCGGACCCTTTTCGAAATAAGCATCCGTTTTCGATAATGATTACCCCCCGAACGGCGTCATGACATGCTGCCACTGAAAGAAACCCGTCACGGCATCACCTTTCCGGTTCAGGTCGTTCCCCGCGCATCGAAATGTGAAATCACGGGCCTGGTGAACGGCCTCATCAAGATCCGCCTGACGGCCCCCCCCGTAGGGGGGAAGGCCAACGAGGAATGCCTCCGTTTTCTGTCGAAGCGGCTGGATATACCCGGAAACCGTCTGTCCATCGTCTCCGGCCGGACATCCCGCCGGAAAGTCATCCAGGTCTCCCGCATGGGGCTCGACGAATTGGCGGGGCTTCTGAAAAAGATCATTCCGAAAACACCGATGCCTGACCTGTTCGAAAACGGCGGGAAGGACGAAGAGCCGTGAAACACGGGGAGCACACCCAAGTGGCCAAAGCCGCCGGGGTGGTGGGCCTGGCCACCATGTTGAGCCGTATTTTCGGCTTCATCCGCGATATGGTCGTTGCCGCTTTTTTCGGGGCCGGCGTCGCCACGGACGCCTTCTTCGTGGCCTTCCGCATCCCCAATCTTTTAAGGCGTCTTTTAGGCGAGGGGTCCCTCACGGTCGCCTTCATTCCGGTCTTCACGGAATATCTGACCAGAAGATCCCGTGAAGAAGCCCTCGAACTGGCCAACACCGTTTTTACCGTCCTGTCGATCATCCTCGTGATCGTCTCCCTGGCCGGGGTTGTCCTGTCCCCGCTCATCGTCTGGGTCATGGCCCCCGGTTTCGCCGCCCTGCCCCGCCAGTTCGAACTGGCCGTCTTTTTAACCCGGATGATGTTCCCCTACATCTTCTTCATTTCCCTGGTTGCCCTCTGCATGGGCATCCTCAATTCACTCCGCCATTTTGCAGCCCCGGCCCTGTCCCCGGTGATCCTCAACCTGTGCATGATCGTGGCCGCCCTCTCACTGCGCCGTTTTTTCGACGAACCGATCACGGCCCTGGCGATCGGTGTCATGGCGGGGGGGGTGCTGCAACTGGCCATGCAGTGGCCTTTCCTCATAAAGATGGGTGTCCGGCTGAAGCCAAACGTCCATTTCCGCCACCCGGGTTTACGGCAGATGGGGCGTCTCCTCATCCCCACCCTGATCGGCTCCGCCGTTTACCAACTGAATATTCTCGTCGGCACGATCCTGGCCTCCCTGCTGCCGAAGGGAAGCGTCTCCTACTTATACTACGCCGACCGGGTTGTGGAACTGCCCCTGGGTGTCTTCGCCATCGCCATAGGAACGGCCACCCTTCCCAGCCTGTCCGAGCAGGCCTCCAGGGGCTCTTTTGAAGAATTGAAAAGGACCCTGTCCTTTTCGCTCCGGTTGATTCTGTTCATCACGATCCCGGCGACGGTGGCCCTCATCATGCTCCGGGTCCCCATTCTTTCGGTTTTGTTTCAACGGGGCGCCTTCACCGCCTCTTCATCCATCCTCACCGCCCAGGCCCTTTTCTATTACGCCCTGGGCCTCTGGGCTTTCTCGGTGATCCGGGTCATCGACGCGGCCTTTTTTGCCCTCCAGGATCGGAAATCACCTCTGAAAGCCGCCTTCGTCGCCCTTCTGGTCAACGTGGTCCTGAGCGTCCTTCTCATGTTCCCCCTCAAGCATGGCGGGCTGGCCCTGGCCACATCACTGGCATCGGCGGTCAATGTCTTCATGCTCTCCGTCATCCTGTGGAAAAAAATCGGTGCCTTCCTGGATCGCGCGTTCTGCCGGTCCCTGGTCCACGTGCTCATCTCTTCGGCCGTAATGGCGGGCGCCATTTATTTGGTCGGCTTCTTCATCACCTGGAACGTCCAGGCCCCCCTACAGGCGCGATGCCTGTACCTGGCTGTTTGCGTATCCTCCGGCTTGACCGTCTTCTTCAGCGCTTCCCTTTTAACCGGAAACCCGGAACTGCTCTTTTTCCTCGACCACCTGAAGCGGAGAGTTCTCCGCCCATAGTTTCCGTCACTTCCGCCGGTCCCTCCGTCGGAGACGACCGGCGGGACAAAATCATTGACTTCAAAACTTCAAAGTGATAGGGAATATCTCCCTTGCGGAAGGTCGAGGGAAGGAGCGTACGTCCATGCTGGACATCAAATTCATTCGGCAGCACACCGATCTGGTTCGCCGGAAACTCATCGAGAGGGGGCAGGACTTGGACCTGGATGAGGTCATCCGTCTGGAAGAACAGAGGCGGAACATCCTGCAGGAAGTGGAAAACCTCCGCAACGAACGGAACACCGTTTCGAAGCAGGTCGGGGAGAGAAAAAAGAACAGGGAAGACGCGACGGAGCTGATCGAAAAAATGGGGAGCGTATCCAGGCGCATCAAGGACCTGGAAGAGACGCTGAACCGTACGGAGGAAGATCTCGACCAGTTCCTCATGACGATTCCCAACATGCCCCATGAATCGGTGCCCTTCGGCCGGGGGTCGGATGACAACCCGGTTATACGCACCTGGGGGGAAAAAAGATCGTTTCAGTTCACGCCGAAGCCGCACTGGGAAATCGGCGAGAACCTCAACATCCTCGATTTCGGCCGGGGAGCGAAGATCACCGGCGCCCGGTTCACCCTCTATCGGGGGGCGAGCGCTCTGATGGAACGGGCCCTGATCAACTTCATGCTCGATCTCCATACCCGGGAACACGGATACACGGAAGTTCTGCCGCCCTTTCTGGCCAACCGGGACAGCATGACCGCCACGGGGCAGCTTCCCAAATTTGAGGAAGATCTTTTCAAGATCGAGGGTCTCGATTATTTCCTGGTCCCCACGGCGGAGGTTCCCGTCACCAACATCCACCGCGATGAGGTGTTGCGGGAAAAGGACCTGCCCATTCATTATGTGGCCTACACACCCTGTTTCCGCGCCGAAGCCGGCTCCTACGGCAAGGACACGCGGGGGTTGATTCGCCAGCACCAGTTCAACAAGGTGGAGCTGGTGAAGTTTTCGACGCCGGAAGGGTCTTACGACGAACTGGAAAAGCTGACGGCGAATGCCGAGGAAATTCTGAAAAGATTGAGCATCCCTTTCAGGACGGTCAATCTCTGCAGCGCCGACCTGGGGTTTTCCTCCGCCAAAACCTACGACCTGGAGGCGTGGATGCCCGGTCAGGATGCGTATCGGGAAATATCCTCATGCAGCAACTTCGGGGACTTCCAGGCCCGTCGCGGGGCGATCCGCTTCCGCCGGGAAGAGAGCGGCAAAATAGAGTTCGCCCATACGCTGAACGGCTCGGGTCTGGCCGTCGGCCGTACGGTGGTGGCGATCCTTGAAAATTATCAGGAAGAGGACGGAACCGTCACGATTCCGGACGCCCTGCGCCCCTATATGCACGGCATGGACCGGATTCGCTAGCCGGCACGGGGAATTTGAGATGGAGGGATGGCCGAGCGGTCGAAGGCGGCGGTCTTGAAAACCGTTAACCGAAAGGTTCGCGGGTTCGAATCCTGCTCCCTCCGCCATACCTGTAACGGCCGGGAGCATGGAACCTCTTCAGGTTAAAGACAAACGGAGAGATGGCTGAGTGGTCGAAAGCGGTCGCCTGCTAAGCGATTGTACGCCCTATAAGGTGTACCGCGGGTTCAAATCCCGCTCTCTCCGCCATTTTACATCACGCGCCCATGGCTCAGCTGGATAGAGCGCCAGACTACGAATCTGGATGTCGTAGGTTCGAATCCTACTGGGCGTGCCATTAAAAACAAGGGGTTGCCGCACAAGCGGCAACCCCTTATCTATTTAAACCATAAATTTTACCGTTCCTTTACCGCGAAGAGTAACCGCATGAAGACCATTTATTACCCCTCCTTTTTCTTGTGATAATATTCAAGAAGTCCACGGTGATCTATAAAAAGTGGGCCTCCTTTCCGGTACAGCCATGTGGAAGATGGCTTTACGCCACCGTATAAACACTTCGCCCCGCGCCATAATAAGCATCATAAACGTGCTGGAACACGGCCGTTGCCTTTTGCTCAAACAGTTCCGGCGTATAGGCTCTCGGCAAACCCTGGTCCAGCATTTTCTCGATGGTCACCCGGACCTCGGCGCGGGCCTGCTGGCGTTTACGCCAGTCGATCACCAGTTTTCCGGCCTTGAGTGTGGCCAATAACTCCCTGGCGGTTGCCTTCACCTTGTCTCGGTCCGCGTTGCTCATTTCAATCTGCGGCTTGGTCAAGAGATCGAAGAGGGCCAATTCCTCCTCGTTTAATTGTTCGCCCACTCCCCGGCGTTCTTCTTCATTCAGGCTCTTGGCGAAGACCACCAATTGCTGGAAAAACTCCTCGGCGTTGAGACTGCCCGCGTTGTATTCGTCGATCATGGTCTGAAATCGTTCCAGGTAATCCATGCGGGTGCGATTAAGCCGGACCATAGCCATGAGCTTCTGCGCTACCGTCCCCTTTAGTTCCTCATTGAACGTGCGTCTGCGGCCCGATGCAAATTTCTCGGCCAGGGCTTCGAAATCAATCCGGATCAGATCAATCGAGCGCCCGTCACCAAAGGCCGGAGGTGCCTCCTGGATAATGTAGCCCTCCGCAGCAATCGACTGATCGAGGAGCCCCTCCACCTGCTGCATGACTTGGGAAATATCCGCCGGTGGCGTCAGGGCACGAATTTTACGGGCAATAATTTGTATCGGCGTAACCTCGACAGCAAACTCTCTTGCTGACGGGTCAGGCAATACAGCTTTATAGAGACGCTGCACGGCGTTTGCGAGATCTAAATACCGGCGTTTGATCCCCTCGGAGGTAACCAGCGCTTCCACGGCATCATCAAGCAGGCCTACCCGATCAAATCCATCGGCTGCCTGGACAGCCTCCAGACTGACCCCGCTTTCCCGGCACAGGTCTCTTGTTTCCTTCAGCGTGTGCCGCAACGCGGCCACCAGGGCGGCCTTATCCTCAACCGGTTTATCCCCGCCACGACCTGTCCCGTAAATGGCCAGAGCCTGTTCCAGATTGCGGAACACCCCGACATAGTCCACGATCAAACCGCACACCTTGCCGGGATAAACGCGGTTGGCCCGGGCGATCGTCTGCATCAGCGTGTGATTTCGCATGGGCTTATCGAGGTAGAGGGTTGAACAAATCGGGACATCGAAGCCGGTCATCCACATGGCACAGACGAAGACGATCCGGAAGGGGTCGTTCGGATCCTTGAACTTCGTCTCCAGATCCTCATCGATCATGCGCTTACGGTGTGGTTTGATGTCCAGAACTTTTTCGGCCATATCCGCTATTTCGTTTAGCCCCTGGGAGACGACCACCGCCATATCTGTTGTTTCCAAGAGTTCCAAACGTTGCATCAAGGACTGTTCGCGCTGCCATTCCGGTGAATTTTCCATTCCTCTTTTGATGATATGGCCGGGCAATGCCCTCCAGGCATCGAGGTCCGCCTGGGCTTCCCGGATTTTTTCTTGCCAATACTTCTTCACCTTGTCGTACATGCGGATGGCCGTGGCCTTATCGATGCAGACCATCATGGCCTTGCCCGGAAAGCCGCGACCCGTGAAATGAGCCACCATGTCTTTAGCCACCGCCTCCAGCCGATCGTCGCGGGTAATGAGATGGTATTCGCGGGCAAACTCCCGCTCCAGCTTCTTCTCCTGCGCCTCATCCAATTCCGCCGCTTCCAGGAGGCGCTCCATGTCCTCATTGAGGTTTTCGTTGACCAGTTGCAATTCGGGGATGCGGTTCTCGTAGTATAGCGGCACCGTCGCGCCGTCGGCCACCGATTGCTGGAAGTCGTACACGCTGATGTAATCACCAAAGACTTGGCGGGTCTTCTCCTCACCGACAATCAGGGGTGTACCGGTAAAAGCCAGGAAAGAGGCATTGGGCAGGGCCGTACGCATGTTCAAGGCCAGGGTGTCGTACTGGCTGCGGTGCGCCTCGTCGGTAATGACGATGATGTCGCTTCGGCTGGATACCTCTTCTTCTTGCCGAAATTTGTGGATCAAGGTGAAAATGTATCGATGGTCTTCCGAGAGTAACTGCCGCAGGTGTTGGCTGCTTTTCGCCTGGGCGCGGCCTTCGGTCACCACCCCCGCGGAGGCGAAGTTTTTATAAATCTGCCCGTCCAGTTCCTGCCGGTCCGTGACGATGACGAAGGTCCAGTTCCCGGGCAGCTTACGCAGCACCTTCTGGGCGAAGAAGATCATCGAGATGCTCTTCCCGCTGCCCTGGGTATGCCAGAAGACGCCCAGCTTACCGTCCCGTTGCCGTATGTCGATCAAGGCCTCCATCGCGTTATTGACGCCGAGGTACTGATGGTTCTTGGCGTTCAGCTTAATCAGACCACCGGGGACTTCCTGAAACAGGATGAAGTTTTCCACCAAATCGAGTAGTCGCGCCGGGGCGCAAACACCACGCAGCATGGTCACCAACGACACCCGTTCTTCCTCACCCTCGCTACCGACCTTTTTCCAATCGGCGAAGTGCTCCCATCCGGCAGTCACGCTGCCCACGCGACTCTGACTGCCATTGGAGACAATAATCAGGGCATTGGGCCAGAAAAGCTGGGGCACCGTGTCCTTATAGTCGCGCAGGTTGCCCGTAAAGGCCGTTTCCAGGCGGCGGTGGGCGGCTTTAAGCTCGATGAAAACGAGAGGCAGACCGTTGACAAAGCCCACCAGGTCGGCACGGCGGGTGTGCATCTCACCGGTGACCCAGAATTGAGAACACAGTAGAAAATCGTTGTTGGCCGGGTCGTCCCAGTCTATGATTTGGACGACTTCCACCGTTTCCCCGTCGCCTTCCGGATCGGGGACCGGCACGCGTACGCCGTTCTTGAGCAGGTGGTAGATCTCGCGGTTAGCAGCCACAGCGCTCATGCGCGAGCGGTCGCGTGTCAGTTCTTCTATTGCCTGATGGACCGCTTCCATGGAGACATCCGGGTTCAGCCGTAGCAAAGCCTCCCGCAGGCGGGTTTTCAGAATAACCTCGGCTTTGGTTTCCCGTCCCAGATGACTCGGCCCGTGGTCAAACTCAGAATAGGCGTCGAACGTTTCCCAGCCCAGCTTTGCTAAAAGGGCGATGGCCGGTTGTTCGACGAGGGCGTCTTCCGTATAGCCTTTGGGGGTCATGATGAAGACTCCCTGGCGGTATTCTCCAGAACCGCGCGACCGGCCGATGTGGTGCGGTAAAGCTGCTTCGGGCTGCGGGGTTTGTCGGGGATGGTCAGTTCTATGAACCCGGCTGCGATGAGCGGCTTCAAGACTTGGTTCCTGAACTTGGTGCGGTCAGACCGTCCCGCAATAATCATGAGGTCAACTAACGCACTGTCTTTAATACATTTTCGGAGAATTTCAACTTGGTGCCGACTTAGTGCCGACTTAGTGCCAACTTGCTCTGTACGGGGCGCCTCTTGTGCTCCTACCTGCGCCCGCACTTCCGGATTAGGACGGAAGATAGCCGTAAAGAATCCGTTTTCCTCGAAGGTGGGCTCCGGGCAGCGCTGGTTCCTGGCTTCATCGCGCATACGCTTGATGCCGGTTCCCGCTTTCTCGATGAAGGTAATTCGGTGGAGCAGGTCGGCAATTAGGACATTGCGGCGAAGGCTCTTCCTGCCGAGGTCGGAAAATTTCATTCCCCTGGGCAGGCCGCCGGGGCTGGAAATCTCGATTCGGTCGGTGTAAATTTCCACAAATACGTTAGCCCCGTCTATGAACCAGTCGCGATGCATGACTGCATTGGTGATCGCTTCGCGCAGCGCTTTCATCGGATATTCCGGAACATCTTCACGGCGGAGCCCTTCAATCCGATAGGCCGTCCGGGTATTGCGCTCAATAAAACGCAGACTGTCTTCAATATCTTTCACAATTCCGCCGTCAAAATCCTTGCGGTCCAGAATGTTCACCTTATCCGCGCCTTTCGCCAGAAGACAGGTGATATACCCCTGGTTGAAGAAGTGGCGAACATTTTTGGCAAAAAAGAGAACTCCGGCGTTGCGGAAAAGCAGTTTATTTCCGGAACGTTCGGCCGCTTCAATATTGACCAGAACATCCTCCGTTTTGGGACGCCCAGTAATGCCGCTCAACTGCAACCACCCGTTGAACTTGGCACGATCAAAATCACGAGGGTAGCTAAACTTCCGGCAAATGGAAGTGTCAAAACTGATAGCTCCTTCGCTGCGGAAGAAATCCCGAATCTCATCACGGGTGAGTTTTTGCGTAGCCCCACCCTGACGCCAGAAATAACCGTCACTGCACTGCACCGGCTTTGTGCCACTCTCGCGAACCGTCACCACCGTAACGTCTCCGATGCGCTGCAAGAGAATTTTGACCGGCGGATCACAATTGCGGGCGATGTCCTGAATACGGGCACGCATTTGATTGCTGTCTTCGATTCCTTTGACAGAACCGTCGTCGCGCACGCCCAGCAGAATTCTGCCCCCTGCCGTGTTGGCCAGAGCCACCAGCTCTCTGGCAAAAGAAGAAGACAGGCTTTCCTTATACTCCAGTGTGACGCCTTCGCCCTCCTGAAGAAGAATATCCAGGTCGGCAGCTTTCATGCGGCCTCCTCCGGAATCGTGATGTCCAGCTCTGACACATCCACCTCGCCGGAGATGAGTTTGGGCAGGAGCAGGTCGCGGGTACGGCGGAGGGTGGTGTTTTTCCTAGTTAAGTTTTCTATTTGCAATTCCATTGGAACTACAAATTTCTCAAAAAGCTTAATTATTTGTTCTGAAGGCGACAAGAACTTTATTCCTTGCATATCATTCTTCGTAACTGCCTTAAATATAGTTCCTCCGCCCATCAAATCTTCTTTGTTAAATGTCTCTTTGAGAAAATGAAAGAGAAACCATTGATAACCTTTCTTGTGGCGAATTGCACTGAGCCCTCGGCCAATTACTATCCGACCATTGGCTATGTTGATACGGCCAACCGGTGCTCTTACAGAAAAAAGAACATCGCCTGATTCACCTATTCTATTTTCCACTGTGCAATATACTGTGTCGGTAGGAAACCGCTCCCCGAAATTAGATACACCTTGGTGAAACGGCAAGCCGTTTCCCATTTCATTATAAAACTCTGACTTGGGCGATTGTCCCATTATCAAATGACACGCCTGCGATAAAGGGCATACCTCCCACCCCTCCGGTATCTTTCCCAGGGGCGAGTCCACCAGCTTGATCTTTTCGTGGCCGGGGAAGCGGAACTTGACGAACCATTCACGGTAAAGGTTCTGCGCCATCTCCTCCAGAATCTTGATCCGCCGCAGGTTGTTCTCAATCAGGTCGTCATAAGCCGAAAGAATCGCGGCGATTTTGCGTTGGGTGGGGAGCTGTGGAAATCGTATCGGCACACTACGCAGAATGCTTGTATTCAGATTTGGCAATGTAGCTCCAATAGCTTGGTTGGTAATCCATTCGATAACGTCTGGTTCACGAAGATAATAGTGAAGGTAAATCGGGTCGATAATGGAGTCCCCGAGATTTAACCGAAGACAACCTGTACCACATAGCCATCCAGCCTGCCTATGACGGATCAATGCCTGTCGTCCAATATCTCCTCGCCTGCCATAAATGATGTCACCAGGCTTTAGCTTGTGCCGTGACAATCGTTCAACGTGCTCTGAAGTAACGCGAGCAATGCCATCCGTCACTATTCGACCTTCTATGATGTCTTTGGGCATAACGACGGGAATTCCGTCGTTGGAATAATCCGATTGGTGAAGCTGCGAACCGAATGGACCTGTCTGGATAATACCACCAACTTGATCACAGATTTCACCAAGCGTTGCTGCCGTCCATGCCATCACTCCCCCTCCAGCGCCTTCCCCGCCTTCTTTCCTCCCCGCACAACCTCCTGATTCTCCAATCGCTTTCGCGCCAGGGCAATTGCTTTGTGGAATTTCTCGCGGAGGATTTCTTTGGGCAGCAATTCGGTCAGGTATTCGGCCACATGGATGTTGGATTCACCCAGCCCCAGGAGTTCTATTTGCTCCTGCTTTTTTCCGGCGCACAGAAGAATGCCAATGGGCGCTTCCTCGCCTTCGCGGCGCTCGTATTTGTTCAGCCAGCGAAGATAAAGCTCCATCTGCCCCTTGAAGGCAGGTTTAAACTCGTCCAGCTTCAGTTCAATGGCTACCAGGCGACGCAGACGGCGGTGGAAAAAGAGCAGGTCCATGTAAAAATCGTCGCCATCCAGCGTGATGCGCTTTTGCCGTTCCAGAAAAGCAAATCCCACGCCCAACTCCAGAATGAATGCTTCCATCTCGCGCAGGATGGCGGCCTCCAGATCTTTTTCGGCAAATGTGTCTTTAAGTCCAAGAAAATCGAGGAAATATGGATCGCGGAACACGAGATCCGGTGTAAGTTTATCGGTTTCACGAAGCGCCGTCAGTTCCTGTTCAATCAGCGCTTCCGGCTTTTTCGACAGAGCGGTGCGCTCATAGAGCATCGAACCGATCTTCTTTTCCAGTGTTCTTGTTGACCAGCCTTCAATCCGGCACATTTCGGCGTAGAAGTCACGCTTGAGCGGGTCATTCAAGTACATCAGAGTCTTTAATTGGGTCCAATTCAATTGTCTCCGCAGTGCGGAGACAATTTGCTCATCGGGAAAAGTCTCCGCAAGGCGGAGACAATGCCGCAATTGCTTTTCACCCCAGCCCCGGCCATATTCAGAAGACAATTCCTGAGACAGTGTGACAAGAATTTTTGCACCGTATTCCGCCCGCTTACCTTGGAGAATCTCTTGATGGATCCTCCTGCCCACCCGCCAGTAAAGCATGGTCAGGGCAGTGTTGACGGCGGTTGCAACACCCTGGCGCGTCTCTTCGATCATGCGGCGGATTTCTTCGATCAAAACGGGCGATGCAGGTGAATTATCCAACGCTTTTTTCATCCGTATCTCTCTTTTTATTCGCCATCACTCCCCCTCCAGCAGTTTGCCCACATTCTCCGCAATCCGCTCTTCCAGGTCCCGGGCCTCGGCGTTGAGCACTTCCAGCTCCTCGTTCAATTCCTCCAACCGCTCCTTGAAGTCGAAGTCGTCTTCCGCACGGGCGGCCACTCCCACATAACGGCCCGGGTTGAGGCTCCAGCCCTGGGCCTCGATGTCGGCTATCGTCGCCACCTTGCACAGACCGGGAACATCGGCGTATTTACCATCGGGAAAATGCTGGGTCATTAACTCGGCGCTATCGTGGAGGTTTTCTGCCCTTTCGCCGCGGTAAAGCCGGGCGATGTTGGCCAGAAATTCGATCTGGGCCGGTGTCCAGTCGCGGTGGGCCCGGTCGATCTGGCGGTAGAGGTGACGGGCGTCAATGAAAAGCACCTGATCGGCACGAGGGGTTTTCTGTTTGCCCCGATCAAGAAACCAGAGCGTACAGGGCAGGGTCACGGTGTAGAAGAAGTTGGAGGCGACGGTCACCATGACATCCACGGCGCGGGCTTCGATGATCTGCCTGCGGATATCCAGTTCCGAGGCCCGGGCGTCGGAGGCGGAATTGGCCATGACAAAACCGGCGCGGCCCGTTTCATTCAGAGAACTGTAGAATAGCTGAATCCAGAGGTAGTTGGCGTTATCCGTGCGGGGCAGACCGAAGGGAAAGCGCGGGTCGTCCTTGAGGCGGTCCTTATCCACCCGGTCCACGTTGAAAGGCGGATTGGCCATCACAAAATCAAATTTTCCGGAAGCGCTGTGCAGGTCTTCGTAATAGGTGTTCCCCTGACGGATGTCCCCGGCCAGGCCATGAACGGCCAGGTTCATCTTGTTGAGTCTGACCGTTTCGGCAACACGCTCCTGGCCGTAAATGCTGAGTTCGGCGCCGGGATTTTTCTTGTGTTCCTCGACAAACCGCGCGCTCTGCACAAACATACCGCCGGAGCCGCAGGCCGGATCATAAATGCACCCGTAGAACGGTTCGATGATACCCACGATCAGTTTGACGATGGCGGTGGGGGTGAAGAATTCGCCACCTTTCTGCCCTTCGCTCATGGCGAAGTGGCCGAGGAAGTATTCATAGATCTTGCCGAAGGCGTCCCCCTCGATGTCCATGGGAACGGAGTTCATGGTTTTGAGCAGTTCCTTGAGCAGGGCGTTCTCGAAGCGGTTGTAGGTTTTGGGAAGCACGTCCTTGAGGTCGGGATTTTCCGTTTCGATGGACCGCATGGCGTCGTTGATGGCCGCGCCGATGTTGGCCCCTTCGGGCAGTTGGATCAGCTCCGAAAATCGCGCCTTTTGTGGCAGGTACAAAACACCTTTGGCCTGGTAGTCCGCAGGGCCGATTGTACGTCGCCTGCTACCGCCTCCTTCCAGATCTTTTGCCGCCTTTTGAAACTTGTGGTCGGCATAACGCAGGAAAACCAGCCCCAGGACGGGAACCGAGTATTCAGAGGATTTCAGTTTGGAATTGGCACGCAGCTCATCGGCGGCGTCCCACAGGCGGGATTCGAGGTTGCTTCCATTATGATTCATGAATTCTTCTCAGTACGATTTATTTGGAATCAGCCATCATGCAATGGCCCGATATTTATAACGATTGAGAATGCGTTTTTGCCCGGCAAAGTATCGGACAAAGGTCTTGATGTGTCAATGGGATTATGCCGCAACATGAAAGGTAATGAAGGGGAAGCCCTGGGGCGTCCCCGGCAGGGCCTCACCCCGTTTCCCGGTGACCCGGGCGACCCGTCTAAATCCTTTCGACTTCGGACATGAGCCGGTCGAACTGTTCGACATCCACCACGGGCGATGTCGTAAAGGAAATGCCCGTCAGCATATTGAGGGCGACCGATGTGGACAGGACCTTGTCCGCGTCGGGGAAATCCAGGGTAAAAACCAGATCGTGCTCCCCCAGGACGGCGTACATCGAGATGATTTTCCCGTCATTTTTCTCGATGATTTTTATCGCCTTCTTCGTCCGTTCCTCCGACACCCCTTTCAACGACTCCTTGCTGTACTTCCCGAACATCATGAATATCGGCATGCGGCGCCCCCCTTTCCTTCGAAGTCATTCAGAGTACCCTTTCCCGCCGTCGATTCGGCGACGGGAACATCCTAGCCTGAATCGGCGGACCCGTCAAGTTCCCGGCGGATGGCCAGACCGATCTGTTCCGTTATGTAGGGCTTCGGCACATAGGCCCCCGCGCCGAGGGCCTGGGCTTTCTTCACCCGGTCACTTTCCGAATAGCCGCTGACGATGATCGCCTTCTGACGGGGATTCATCTCATGGATTTGCCGGTAGGTTTCATAGCCGTCCATGCCCGGCCCCATGATCATATCCAGAACGATGAGATCCGCCCGCCGGGTTTTCAGGTATTCGACCGCCTCCTCGCCACCGGACACGGTGTCCACCCGGTAGCCGATGCGTGTCAGAATTCTCTGGGCCAGGTCCCGCTGCTCCTCCACGTCATCCACCACCAAGATCCGTTCACCCCGACCCTGATATTCGCCCGCCGCGACCTGACCGCGCTCCTCCATCGCCTCCTCCCGGGTGACGGGGAAATAGAGGGTGAAAACACAGCCTCGCCCCTCTTCGCTCTGCACGTCGATATAACCCCGGTGATCCTTGACGGTCCCCCAAACGACGGACAACCCCAGTCCCGTTCCGCTTCTGCCCATCACCTTTTTGGTATAGAACGGCTCAAAAATTTTCCCGATATCGGCCTTGGATATCCCCTTTCCGTTATCCGACACGGCGAGCACCACGTAATCCCCCTCCTCGATTTGATCGTACCCGTTCAAGGGGGTATCGAGGTATCGGTTCGCGGTGCGCACAACGACCCGGCCCCCCTCCGGCATGGCTTCAACGGCGTTCGACATCAGATTCATCACCGTTTTACCCAGGTGGTGCGGGGACCCCCTGAGGTTCAGGAGACGATCAGCCAGAATGACCTCGAAGACAACGCCGGGGTTGGCCCGTTTGATCACTTCAAATTCCGGCGTTTTCAGGTAATCCCGGACGACGGCGTTCAATTTGACGACTTCCGATCTATCCACGTTTCGGCGTGCCAGAGTCAGCAGGTCCTGAACAATCGCGCCGCCCCTTTGGCCGGCCGACAGGATGTTCTGTACCTGTCTCCGTTGGGAGCTGCCCTCGGGCATGCCGGGCAGCAGCAATTCCGAATAACCGACGAGCACGCCCAGAACATTGTTCAGATCGTGGGCCACCCCTCCAGCCATGAGCCCCAAAACCTCCATCTTCTCGGCGCGATGGAGTCGCTCCAGCAGTTTTTTTCCTTCCTCTTCCGCCCGTTTTTTCTCCGTGATGTCCATAGCAACGGACAGTTTGACCAGGCGGTCGTCGAACCAGTGCATGGCCCGGTCACGACACTCGTACCAGCGGCCGTTCAGGCTGTTGCGGACCTCCCGGACAACGCCGCCCGTCGGTTCCCCCGTTTCATCAATCAGCCGGTCGTTCGTACAGAACGAACAGGGAGCGGATTGGCCGAGCTGAAAAACACGCCAGCACGTTTTCCCCGTTACTGCACCGAACAGTTCGCTCGCCAACCGATTGATGAAGAGCACCTCCTTCGTTTCCATATCCTCGACGTGAACCACCGCATCGAGGCTGTCCAGGAGTTCGGAGAAGCGTTTGTTCGTTATGGTCAACGCCTCCTCCGCCTTACGACGATCCGTAATATCGCGGATGGTCTCGATGGCGGCCACAACACGACCGTCCGTATCGTAGAGGGGAGCGGCCGTCGCGAGAAGGTAGGCCTTGCCGTCCTTCAACCTGGGCACATAACTGGCTTCCCCGATGACGGTCCCGTTATACCGGCTTATACGGCGGTACTGATCGTCAACGTTTTCACGCGGCTCCAGCGCCAGATCGATGAGCATGGGCCTTCGATCCCCGTAAAACGGCACGGCGTATTCGTGGTTTCCCCGGCCGAGCATCTCCTCCGCCTCGACGCCGGTCATTCTTTCCAGGGCCCGGTTCCAGTAAAGGACCCGTCCTTCCCCGTTGATGACCAGGGTGGCGTCGGGCAGGAATTCGATAATCTCGGCGAGCCGCCTTTCCGATTCCTTCAGTCTCCCTTCGGACTTTTTCAGACGCGTAATATCCCGCGCCGTGGTCACGACGGCCCGGACATCCCCGTGTTCGTCGAATTCCGGCACGAGAAGCCAGTCGATCCAGATACGGGCGGGCAGCATAAATTCAACACGATGGGGTTCCGCCTTGTCGAAGACCCGCTGAAGCGCTTCCTCACAGATCATGACCAGGTCCTCCGGAAAGCCCAGCTCGGCGTGGGTTTTCCCCAGAAAGGCGTCGCGGGCAAGTCCCGTCTGCTGTTCCACGGTCCGATTGACGTAGAGATGACGACGGGACCGGTCAAAACGCATGATGACGTCGGGGGAATGTTCCGCGAAGGCCCGGAAGGTTTCCTCGCTTTCCCGCAGCGCCCGTACGACCCTTTTGTATTCCGCCGCGCTGCACGGCCCTGAACCGGGCGTTGTGTCCCCGTCTTCCCGCCGAGCCGCCTGGGCCATCCGCGCGACGGTTCTTTCCAGTCCGTCGATGCGGCCGCGCGCTTCCTTTAATTCCATCAGGAGCCGGGTCCGGGTTTTTCTCTCGTCCTTCATCGCCCCATGCCCCCATACCCCGGATGCGGAGGCCCCGAACTCCGGGCCGCCACCGGCGGCGATGGATTGTCAAAGGAATCGATTCGATTCATCATGTCATGCCCTATCCTCCCCGTTTTTCCCCTTCGTCACCGGGGCCCGGTCCTCCCCGCCGTTTTCCACAGGGGCGAGCAGAGTCATTCTTTTCATCAGGTCCCGGGCACGGCTGCCCCCCCTGAGGATCTGCTGAACAAAGTGGCGGAGCGGTTCTTCACGGCCGGCCAAATCGGCCAAGGCCATTTCCGCGTAGCCCGTTACGACCCCCAGCAGGCTGTCGGCGTCCTGAAACGTTTTTCTGAAAAGGCGCAGGGTGTCCTCCAGGCGCCATTTCCCGGCGAGGACGTCACCGAGGTTATCCCCTCCGGCGACGTCCTGAAAAACCATCATGAACCGACGGGGCTCCAGCCGGATCACCCGGACATGGACCCACAAACGGCCCGCCTTCCCACCGGGGACGGCGACGTACTCTTCCAGAACGGCGCCGGCGTCGTCCCTTTCGATGAACGCATCGAGCCGTTCGGCGCGATCTCCCGTTCCGTCCCCACCGGGGGTCCCGTTTCCATCGGGGGCGCTCATCAAGGCCTTCAGGTCGGACCAGCGGCGTATCCCGGGATGAAACATCCGCCCCATGGCGGGATTCAAATACACCAGATCCCCCCCCTTGTCCAGAAGGGCTATCCCGAAAACCAGGTTGTCACAGGCGAGGCGGAACAGATCCTCCCGCACCGCCGTTGTTTTGTGGCCTTTCGTCTCATTCACAGAACACCACCCTCCTTTGCGATCCCACGATGATGTCCGTTTCCAAAAAAACCGGCGGGAAACGGCCTCCCGCCCGGCGCGGACAGGTTAACCTAAAAATTCTTGAAGTCGTCCTCCTCAAGGGGGATGACCTCTTCAGGCCGGACCACCCGTCCCCGGGCGGGCGCGAGGGTCTTTCCGGCCACCGGCGCCAGTTGCGTCACCGGCGTTTTCCCGCGGACGACGGGCTTTCCCGCTTTCATCCGCGTCCCCGTAAGCCGGGCGTGGTATCCCCCCACGGCTTCGCCGCCCACGACCACAGCCAGATCCTCGACATAGCCCTTCATCTGCTCCGCCTGGGCGTTCAATTCTTCCGAGGCGCTGGCCGATTCTTCCGCGTTGGCCGCCGTCTCCTGCGTTACCTTGTCCATCTCCGTCACGGCGATGTTGATCTGGGAAATCCCGTGGGCCTGCTCCTGGGAAGCCGTCGCGATTTCCTCGATCAGTTGGCCCAGTTTCATGGCGATGGCCTCGTTATCCTTGAAGGCCTCCCGGGTCATGAGGGTCAATTCGCTTCCGCTTTTCACCGCCTCGATGGTGCTTTCAATGAGGTCGCTCGTATTTTTGGCCGCCTCCGCCGCGCGCATGGCCAGATTCCTCACCTCATCGGCCACCACGGCAAACCCGGCGCCCGCTTCACCGGCGCGGGCCGCCTCGACTGCCGCGTTCAGCGCCAGGAGGTTCGTCTGGAACGCGATCTCGTCAATGGTCCTGATGATCTTGCCCGTCTCTTCGCTGGACCTGCTGATCCCTTCGATGGCCTTCACCATTTCCTCCATGTGCCGGTTGACCCTCCCGACGATTCCCTGCGCTTCATCCATCATCACCTTGGACTGCTCCGCGTTCTCCGCGTTCTGTTTCGTCATGGACGACAGTTCCTCCAGGGAGGAGGACGTCTCCTCCAGGGACGCCGCCGATTCGGAGGTGGAGCCGGCCAGATGCTGGCTCGCCGACGACACCTGTGAGGACGCGGCGGAAATCTGTTCCGCCCCGTCGTTCAGTCCGGCTATGACCCGGTTAAGCGGCCTGGTGATCGCGAGATTCAGGGCAAAGCCGAGAGCGAGGGCCATGAGAATCGCCAGAACGGTCACGGCGCCCATCACCCAGCTCGCCCGGGAGGCGACGGCCTGATTGCCGGCCAGGGCCTTTTGCGCCAGGTCGTCACCGGTGGCGATCATCCGCGCCAGATCATCGCTCAACTTGACGCCGATCCCCTCCCCCTTGTTCAGGTTGTCCATCGCCTCTTCCCGGTTTCCTCCGACCGTCGCGGCGAGCATAGCATCCCGGATGCCCAGGTAAACGCCCACATCGGCCTTGAAGCCCTCGTACAGTTTTCTCTGCGTCGGATCGAGACTCAGCCGATCCACCCGGGCGAGGAGCGTGTAGCCCTGTTCATCCCGTCGCTTCATATCATCCAGAACGGCAGATACGTCGTTTCCCAGCGTAAACCGGTCAAACAGGGCGTAAACAATCGCGGTCCGCATATCGAGAAACTGCTGGTTAAATTCGGCCACCGTATTCATCAGGACCACGTTCTCGTCGTACATCCTCTGGCCGGCGTTTTTGATGGTCCAGATCTGGCTCAGACCGACCACACCCATGACAAGCGCCACCGCGGCCACAGCGAGAAATCCGCCGATGAGCTTGTATCCCAGTTTTACATTTTTCATGCTTCCCTTCCACTCCTTCCCTTATCCTGCTTCACCGTCCGGCCCCTCTCGTCCGGCCGTCGCGGCGAGCATGGACAGATCCTCCCGCGTCAGCACCTTGTCGATGTCCAGAAGGATCTTCACCCGACCTTCCGTCTTGGCCATACCCATGATGTATTCCGTGTCCAGGGGACTTCCGAAATCGGGGGCCTTCTCGATATCCGCCCCCTTGATCGTCAGCACTTCCGAGACCGTATCGACGACGATCCCCATCAGGAAGGGGTCGTCCGTCCCGGTGATTTCCATGACAATGATACAGGTCCGGTCCGTATAGGCCATGGCGTCCATATCGAACTTCAGGCGAAGATCCGTCACGGGGATGACCTTGCCCCGGAGGTTGATGACCCCCTTGACCCAGGCGGGGGTCTTAGGCACCGAAGTGATCGTCATCATCCCGATGATCTCCTTGACTTTGACAATCACAACGCCGTACTCCTCACCGGCCAGGCTGAAGGTCAGGTACTTGCCCTCATGACCCGCTTTCCGGTTATTCTGTGATACATCCATTGACCCGCTCCTTTCAG
>Ga0172382_10001160_pt1 | contig 47866 bp, 38 predicted proteins | sample Leawel138RmetaG_FD_122245 | JGI IMG/M metagenome (GOLD analysis project Ga0172382, IMG submission 122245) | Leachate microbial communities from a municipal landfill in Southern Ontario, Canada - Leachate well 138R metaG | ecosystem: Engineered > Solid waste > Landfill > Unclassified | place... | reverse complement strand
TTTTATTTCTGGTATGCTGCCTATCCCACGAAACAAAAAGCAGGGAACACAATGTTGCAAAATGCATACCAAATTGGCTTAAATTGGGCAAAAAATTACGGTATACCACAAAATGAACAGGCGCATATTGCGCGAGCATTTGCCGATAACTGTGCTTTTTTACATATAAATCCAGATGCTCTTTCCTGGCGCGCCAAGCTGAAACCTGACGTGGCCACAATGAGTGATAACGATATTGGCATGCTAGCCAAAAAATACTTCGATGCATATGTGCGCAACGACCACCCAGCACATCCTTCAACCTGCCCAGACCCTGCTCTGTCAATCGTGATGCAGTTAGCATTTGGCTACCCTCAAGGCATGCAACAGACCATTCTGGATCATCAGTATGCGATGTGTGCTGAAAATGCGGTTGGTTCACTATTAGAACGCTATCTAGACTCACAACTTCGTCCCCATGGTTGGAGCTGGTGCTGTGGCGATATGGTGAAAGCAGTTGACTTCATAATGTATGACCAAAGCAAAAATCAGTGGTATGCATTGCAAATTAAAAACCGTGACAACTCCGAGAACTCATCAAGTTCAGCTATACGCAATGGAACTACTATTGAAAAATGGTTTAGAACTTTCTCCAAGAGACCAGAAACCAATTGGCATAACGTCCCACATTTGATGCAAGGTTATGGGCTTTCTGAAGAAAACTTCATACAGTTCCTATATACTTATCTCCGGTAAGCAGTCTAAAAGGGCTTGTAAAATGGCAGGCCCTTTTAAAACAGATTTGCTTGTTTTATGTCTGAAAACTTGTTTTGAAAATCTATATCCGAAGTGTTTTTATATCTTGAATACTTAAAACCCTCGATAGATTTTTCTTCTTTTCCATTCATATGATTAGTTATAGCTTTACCTATAGCTTCACCCAATCCAACTGGAACAGCATTTCCAAGTTGTTTATACTGCTGTAATAATTTCCCTTCAATGATCCAAGAATCAGGAAATTGTTGGAGCCTTTTATACTCTTGAACAGATAACGGCCTATTCTCCACAGGGTGTGCCAAATCAGTAGCTGGCATAGCTGGATGCGTAACAAGAGTAGGTGAAGGTTTATCCCAGGCAACTCGACGAAGAAAGCCTGTTTTTCCTCCCCCTAGATAATAAGCCTTTCCTAGCGCTTCAACCTGCAAAGCCTCAGGTAGATTTTTCCAGTTTTGCCCTTCTGTCAACATATTGTAATATTTTAATCTTTTTTCTGGAAAGGGTATATAATCTTGCTCTTCATCTAATTCTTTTGTTGCTTCTCTAAATGTTACCCAAGGTAATAGGCCATATTTTTTATCATTAGAATGGGTAGGAGCAAGAAAAGGAACTCTATTTTTATCACGACTGCAAATTATAATTACTCGCTCTCGTGATTGTGGAACACCAAAGTTAGCAGCGTTATACAAATTAAAAGAATATGAGTATCCTGCATCTTCTATCATTCTAATAATATAGTGTAGAACACCACCCGGTTGTTCTTCGCTTTCAAGAGGTGGATACAGATCACCTCTCTTATCATGAGGCCTATGTTTTAACGCAGCGGATAATAAACCACGAACGTTCTCAATAACAAAATATTTTGGCCTGATTTCAAAACATAAATCTAAATATTTTAAAAAAACATTACCTCGTTCATCTTCAAGTCCTAATCTTTTCCCAGCAGTCGAAAATGCTTGGCACGGGGGGCCCCCTGCTATCAAATCCACGTCCTCACTATTATTTATACCAGCTTCACTCAATATATCTTTTTTTGTGTAATTCCTTATATCACCTAGTAAGGGAATGTTCGGCTTATTCTTTTGTATGGTTTGTCGTGCAGAACTATCTATTTCTGACGACAAAACAGTTTTAAAGCCAGCTTTTTCTAAGCCAATATCTAAGCCCATAGCACCACTAAAAAAACTTAAAAGAACGGGTTTCAATGTCATACACCTTAAAAAGTCAAAAAGAAGCTCAGAAACTGTTGCCACAAGCAGAAATTGGCACAGCATCATAACATTTCCCAACTGGGATATTACCTTCCTGCTTGTTTGATAATAACCCCTACCTTTCGAGTCCGGCGTCATTCATATTGCACGGGCACGGGAGCAGCTGACCTTTCCCGCACAGTTTCAGCTGATTGCAGCCATGAATCCTTGCCCGTGTGGCTATCAGGGCGATCCATCGGGCCGCTGTCGCTGTACTGCAGAGCAAGTGCAGCGGTACCGGAGCAAGTTATCCGGCCCCTTGCTCGATCGTATAGATCTGCACCTGGCGATGCATAACGAACCCTTCAGCTTCTCCGCACAAACATTGGCCAAACCCGATAGTCGCGAAGCGGCAGCGCAAGTCGCCCGGGCGCACGCCTGTCAACTGGAACGCCAAGGACGTCTGAATGCCCATCTGGATCTGGGTGCAGTTCGACAGCACTGCCGACTGACCACCGAGGATGAGCGCTGGCTGGAACAGGCTGTGGAACGTCTGGGGTTATCGCGGCGGGCCAGCCATCGGGCGTTGAAAGTGGCTCGCACACTGGCCGATCTGGGACAGCAGGATCGTATTGGCCGCGCACATCTGGCTGAAGCCTTGCAGTATCGTCAGTTGGATCGGCAACCAGCCAGCTGAGCAACTAACTTCTTTTCCGGCGGTCTCAGCGCATCTTCACGGCCCATACTGTAGGCATCCACGAAATAGCACAGCTCGACAAAGGGCAATGCCGGACTGATGAAGAAACCCTGGATCTGGTCACATCCCAGCTCGCGTAGACACTCCATCTGCGCGCGCGCTTCAACGCCTTCGGCGACCACTTCCAGGCCGAGGCTATGTCCCATTTCGATCATGGCCGCGACCAGTTTACGATCAGCCGGACAGTCAACAATGCCCCGGACGAAACTCCGATCCAGCTTCAATAGATTGATCGGCAGACTATGCAAGTGAACGAAGGAGGAGAAGCCCGTGCCGAAATCGTCCAGAGAGAAGCGCAACCCCTGTCGGGTCATGCCAGCCATGGTCTGCTGAACTTGTTCAGGATGCTGCATGACAGCAGTTTCCGTCAGCTCGAATTCGAGCATCCGCGGATCTATACCGGTCTTCTGGATAAGCCGCTGGACTGTCGGCAGCAAGCGACTATCGAGAAACTGTCGGAACGACATATTGACTGCCACATTCAATGCGATACCCCGCCGCTGCAGGGTTCGCAGATCGTGACAGGCCCGGGCAATCACCCAGTACCCCATGGGGATGATCAGCCCGGTTTCCTCGGCCAGCGGGATGAACTCATCCGGCGCCAGAAAACCGCGAACCGGATGCCGCCAACGGATCAGACCCTCGACACCGACAATCTTGCCGCTGCGCAGATCCACTCTGGGTTGATAGTGCAATTCCAACTCATTGCTATGCAGCGCTTCGCGCAGCTGGGCTTCAAATTCGATCTGGGTGTTGGCCTGGCGATTGATACGTTCATCGTAGAAGTGGTAACTGCAACCAGGCTGATCCTTGGCCTGCTGCACCGCGACGCTGGCGTGCAGCAACAAGCTATCTACCGATTGCCCGGCCTCCGGGTAGGTGGCAATACCAAGACTCGAACCCAACAACAGGCTGTCGCTGCCCACGCCAAAGGGCTCACTCAGCGTCGCCACAATCTTCTTCACGATATGCATGAGATTGGCGGCATTGAGGTATTCCTCAACGATCACAGAAAACTCATCACTGCCAATGCGCCCTACCGTATCGGTCGCCCGCAACACGCCACGTAAACGGTCGGCCACCTGGCGGATGATGGCGTCTCCCGCGGCATGCCCGAGGGTGTCGTTTACATGGCTGAAGTTATCCAGATCCAGCACCATGACCGCCAATGGCTGGTTGGCGCGCAGGGCGCGCTGCATGCTGTGCTTGAGACGATCCTGCAGCATCTGCCGGTTGATACACCCGGTAAGAGGATCATCCGTAGCCGCCCGGGCTAACGCGCTCAGCATCTGTTGGCGATCATGGGCGTAACGTAAACAACGCAGCAGTTCAGTAACACCGACCTCGCAATGGATGCTGTCGACAACACCCGCGGGCAGCGGCTCGCTATCGGTCTGGCGGGTAAGGTGAACTACCGGAGCAGGACACTGCTCCGGTACAGGGAAGAAAAGATCACCAAGCAACACCACGCTACCCGGCTCCGCCGCCAGCGTTAATGCATGGTGCCAATCCGAAGCGAGGATGACGGCAGCGACTGCAGCCTGGCGCAGCCGCTCAACCACTCCGTCCTCGGAATACCCATCCAGCACTACAATCCGCTGCAATGATCTTTCGATATACAAACTCGGACCTCGCCTCAGGCAGGATCAAAATACCTAACAGTTGCAGCCTAGCCCTTGGCCATGACCATGTCGAGCTCATCGAGCGCAGCAGTAAGAATACCCTATGCTAGAATTGCGCGCCCAACCTTAACGAGGTGATCGTGTCGCAACTCAACCCCCGTCAACAGGAAGCAGTCCGCTACATCAGCGGCCCCCTGCTCGTACTGGCTGGCGCCGGAAGCGGCAAGACCAGCGTTATCACCCGCAAGATTGCCTATCTGGTAAAGGAATGTGGCATCCGCGCACAACATATTGTCGCGGTCACCTTCACCAACAAGGCCGCCCGGGAAATGAAGGAGCGGGTCGGCGCCCTGTTGCGCGGCGCCGAAGGTCGCGGCCTGACCGTGTCCACTTTTCATAACCTGGGCCTGAACATCATTCGCAAGGAACATAAGCGACTGGGTTACAAGCCCGGCTTCTCGATCTTTGACCAGCGCGATGCCGAGGCGCTGATCACCGACCTCATGCACAAGGACTACGGAGCCGATGACGGCGCCGAAGGCATTCAGGCGCAGATTTCCTCGTGGAAGAATGATCTGATCAGCCCCGAAGAAGCCCTGCAGCAAGCCAAAACCCCGCAGCAACAAACGGCCGCAAGCGTTTATATGCATTACAACCGCACGCTCAAGGCCTACAACGCGGTGGATTTCGAAGATCTTATTCTTATCCCTGTGCAGCTGTTCCGGGATCATCCGGACGTATTGGAAAAGTGGCAATTTCGCATCCGCTATATGCTGGTCGACGAATATCAGGACACCAACGCCAGTCAGTATCTGCTGGTCAAGATGCTGGTCGGTAATCAGGCGCGCTTTACCGTGGTTGGTGATGATGACCAGTCCATCTACGCCTGGCGCGGTGCCCGCCCGGAAAACCTCGCGCAACTGAAGGAAGACTTCCCTTCACTCAAGGTCGTCATGCTGGAGCAGAACTACCGCTCCACCAGCCGCATCCTCAAGGCGGCCAACACCCTGATCGCCAATAACCCGCACGTATTCGAGAAACAATTGTGGAGTGAGCTGGGTTACGGCGATCCGATCCGGGTGATCCGCTGCCGTAACGAGGATGCAGAGGCCGAACGCGTCGCCACGGATATCCAGAACCTGCATTTGCAGCACCGGATTCCGTGGAAGGACATCGCCATCCTCTACCGGGGCAATCACCAGTCACGCCTGATCGAGCTCAAACTGCAACACCACCAGATCCCCTATCACCTGTCCGGCGGCACCAGCTTCTTCGGTCGTCAGGAGGTAAAGGATCTGATGTCCTATTTCCGCCTGCTGGTGAACCCGGACGATGACAACGCGTTGCTGCGTGTCATCAACGTACCACGCCGGGAAATCGGCCCGGCCACGCTGGAAAAACTCGGCACCTACGCCAACGAGCGCGGCGTCAGTCTGATTACCGCCTGTACTGAAATGGGGCTGGCCGAACACATGGAGCCTCGCTATCTGGAGCGCTTGCAGCGCTTTGCCAGTTGGCTGGACAAAGTGCGTCAGCAGTGCATGCAGAGTGAGCCAATAGCCGCCCTGCGCAGCATGGTGATGGATCTGGATTATGAAAACTGGATTCGCCAGAACTGCTCCAGCGACGAGATTGCCGCCAAACGCATGGGCAACGTCTGGTTTCTGCTCGACGCCCTGAAAACCACCATGGATCGGGATGAAACCGGCGAAACTACCTTCGAGGACGCCATCGCCAAGCTGGTACTGCGCGACATGCTTGAGCGTCAGGAGGAGGAAGAGGACACCGACCGCGTCCAACTGATGACCATGCATGCGTCCAAGGGGCTGGAATACCCGCACGTTTATGTGCTTGGCATGGAAGAAGAAATCCTCCCGCACCGCTCCAGCATCGAAGCCGACACTGTCGACGAAGAACGCCGCCTGGCCTACGTCGCCATCACCCGAGCCAAACGCAACCTGACCTTTACCTTCGCCGCCCGCCGTCGCCAGTTCGGCGAAATCATCGACTGCCTGCCCAGCCGCTTTCTTGATGAATTGCCGTCAGAGGATCTGGAATGGGAAGGCACCGAAGACGTGCCGGTAGAGCAGAAGCAAGCCCGCGGTAACAACGCCCTGGCCGATATCCGCGGTCTGCTCGGCCGCTGACCAAACACCACAAACGAAAAAGCCACCCGCAGGTGGCTCTCTCATCAGCACAGCAGAACTCAGTTGAGGGACAGAATCCACTCAGCCAGTTGTGCTGCTTCTTCGTCGTTCACAGCGTTCGGCGGCATCGGGATCGGGCCCCACACGCCAGTCGAACCGTTCTTGATACTGGCTTCGATATGCGCGGCATCGCCGGCGTACTGGGCAGCCACTTCTCTCATGGCCGGACCAACCACCTTGTTGTCGATGCTGTGGCAGGCCACACAGACCTTGGCCGAGAACAGCGCTTCACCTTGACCACCAGAAGCGGCACCAGCCTCTTCCGCACCACCAGCCGGAGCAGCGGCAACGGCTTCAGCGCAATGATCACCCGCTACACAGACAGTACCGTAGGGCTTGATGCGCTCAGCAATGGCTTCATCGGTAGTCGCTTGGGCACTGCCAGCGAACAGGGCAAGCACAGCTGCAGACGCAGCCAGAACATTCTTCGCAATCGTCACTTATCCATCCTCATCATGGCTATCGGTATGCGCCCAAGTACAGTGCCCGGACAGTTGAGCGAGTATACTGCGAAACCCGCATACGGCAAAATTACAAGCGCACGCAGCGACAAGGCGTCGCACCCGAACCAGCTATCGCGTTCCACAGCCGGATGTTGAAACCATGGACGAATGGCTTATCAATCGGTATCATGCCGCGCTCACGCACCCGTAGCTCAGCTGGATAGAGTACCGCCCTCCGAAGGCAATTGTCTGATGCGCACGATACACATTAGCTGCATTAATGCTGCCATAGTGCGCCGTACCCATCGGGCGCATTATCCCGGCATCCAGCAACTTTGCAATCTGATTGAGAATGTCATGCTGACGTTGCATGTCTGGCGTCTGGAACATCGAACGGGTAAACATCGACTCCCAGTGAATGGATATGCTCTTGGCCTTGAACAGGCGCAGGTCCAGCGGTTCTGGATCGTCAATGATACCCAACCGCCCCTGTGGAGACATGACCTCAGCCAATGCGGCCCAGACCTCGGCAGTGGTATGCGTGGAGAAGGCAAAATCCACCTCTCCCACACCCAAATCCTTGATCTGCTCCACCAGCGGCTTATGGTGGTCAACTGTATGCTGAGCACCCAGTTCGCTCACCCACTGCCTGCTCTGCTCTCGAGAAACGCTGGCAATGACCCTGGCACCAGCATGCCTCGCCAACTGGATAGCTGCTGAAGGCACACCACCGGCACCCCCCAGAATCAATACCACGGGTGGCTGTGCTGGATCGCACGAAAACGGCAAACCCAGCCGCTCGAACAGCATCTCGAAAGCGGTCAGCGTCACCAGCGGTACCGAGGCGGCAGCAGCATGCTCCAGTTGGCGCGGTTTGCGCCCCACGATACGTTCATCTACCAACTGATATTCAGCGTTCGAGCCGGGGCGCTCCAGCGCACCAGCGTAAAACACCTCATCACCTGGCTTGAACAAGCTCACCTTCGGCCCTACCGCCTCAACCACGCCCGAGGCGTCATAACCAAGTATCTTCGGCTGCTCTGGTGTAGCGCTGAAGGCCATCCGACTCTTGACATCCCGTGGGTTGACCGACACAGCGGCCACACGCACCAACAGGTCTCGTCCGCCTGGCTCCGGTGTCGGCAACTGCATATCAATCAGCAACCCGCCTTGCTCGCTCGGTAATTGCTCGATATAGCCGACTGCCTTCATCTCACCTCCTCGCTACCGGGCACACAGCTGCTCAACTCTGAATATAAGCCACCTGGGTATGGGTGTATTCATACAGCCCGTGTTTGCCATCCGCACCGCCGATACCCGAGCGACGCACACCAGCATGGAAGCCCTGGATGGCCTCAAAGCTCTCCCGGTTGACATAGGTCTCGCCGAACTTCAGACGGGATACAGCGCCCATGGCCGAGTTCAGGTCATTGGTGAAGATCGATGACGTCAGCCCGTACTCGCTGTCGTTGGCCAGGGCAATGGCCTGATCCAGATCATCTACCGGTTCGACCATCAGCATCGGCCCGAAGATCTCCCGACTGAGCACATCCATATCCGCCTTGACGTTGGTCAGCACCGTCGGCTCGAAGAAACAACCAGCCCCTGGCTCATAACCCCGGCCACCGGTCAGCACTTCTGCGCCCTTGCTGCGAGCATCGGCCACTTGTGCGGCCAGACGATCCACCGCAGCACGGTTGATCAGCGCCCCCATATCGATGTTGTCGGCCAGCGGATCACCCATACGGATGGTGGCGAAGTCGGTCTGCAGGCGCTCGCAGAACTCTTCATACACCTGCCGCTGTACATAGATCCGTTCGGAGCAGTTGCAGGCCTGACCACTGTTCATGGTCTTGGCCCAGCGCAGCGCAGCCACGGCGATATCCAGGTTGGCATCGGCCAGCACGATCGACGGTGCCTTGCCGCCCAACTCCAGACTGACCTTGGTCACGTTCTGCGCCGCACCAGCCATGATCGCCGAGCCCGCCGCCGAGCTGCCAGTGAAGCTGATCATGTCCACCTCCGCACTGGCCACCAGCTGCTGGCCGACGGTATTGCCGGCGCCGTTGACCAGGTTGAATACCCCCGGCGGCACCTCCGCCTGCTCGACCAGCCGGGCGAATTCGTAAGCGCAGAAAGGCGTTTCCTCGCTGGGCTTGATGACAATGGTATTGCCGGTAAGCAGCGCCGGTGCCACCTTGCGCACGATCATGAAGAACGGGAAGTTCCACGGCAGGATGCCGGCCACCACGCCCAGCGGGCGGCGGAACAGAAACATGTTCTCACCCGGCCGGTCGCTGCTGATGATCTCGCCCTCGATGCGGCGGGCCCACTCTGCGTAGTAATCCAGATATTCCGCTGCCAGCCCCACCTCCAGCTGGGCCAGGGCCAACACCTTACCCTGTTCCTGGGCGATGATCTGGGCAATGTGTGGCGCTGCCTCGCGGATCCCGGTGGCGATGCGCCGCAGATATTGCGCGCGGGCGATCGCCGGCTGCGCAGCCCAGGCATCCTGCGCCGCGCGCGCCGCGCCGATGGCCTCGGCGGTCAGTTCGCTGCCGGCGTCGGACACCGCCCCCAGACTCTTCTCGGTGGCCGGATTGATGACGTCGATCAGGCTGCCACGCCCTTCGACAAAGCGGCCGTCGACATAATGTTGAAAATGCAATGAACTGGTCATGAACAAGCTCCTGAGCGCGGTGCGCCAGTGGATACGAGTACAGGCCGCTGGACTGGCTGCAACTCAAGATGGGTAAGGATGCTGCGGTTCAGGTCATCGATGTGCGGCACCCCGATCAGCCCCAGGGTGCGCTCGGTTTCCCGTCGCAGCAGGTCCAGCATGCGCGCCACACCCGGTTGGCCGTAGGCGGACAGCGCGTATAGATAGGGACGCCCGACCAGACAGGCGCGGGCGCCGAGGGCCAGCGCCTTGACGATATGGTTGCCGCGACGCACACCGCCGTCGAGCACCACCTCCAGCCGGTCATCGACCGCATCGACAATATCGGCGAGCAGATCCAGTACCGCCGGGCTGCCATCGAGCTGGCGACCGCCGTGGTTGGACACGATGATACCGCTCACCCCGGCCGCCGCCGCGTCCCGCGCGTCGGCAACCGACTGCAGGCCCTTGATGATGAAAGGTTTACCCCAGTACTGCTGCAGTTGCTCGACCCGTGCCCAGGTAATGTTCTGCTCCATTTTCGTGGCGAAGTAGCTGGTCAGCGTACCCAGCGAACTGGAGCCATCCGGGGTCGGCACGTTGGGCAGGGTAATGCCTCCGTGAGCCAGATAGCGCAGCCCCCACAGCGGCCGCTGCATGAACGACAGGATATTACGCCGGTTGATCCGCGGCGGCACTGTCAGACCGAAGCGCAGGTCGCGTTCACGATTGCCCGCCACCACACAATCCACAGTCAGGCAGATGGCGTCATAGCCAGCCGCCTTGCAGCGATCGATGATTGCCCGGTTCAAGCCATCATCGTTGAGCAGATACAGCTGGAAGATCTTCGGGCCGGTAGAGCAGTCCGCCACCTCTTCCAGACTGGTGGTAGCCATGGTCGATAGCATATAACCTGCACCCACACGTGCTGCCTCCTGGGCAACGGCCTGCTCACCATCAGGATGGAACAAACGGGTCATGCCGGTGGGCGCCATGAATACCGGCCATTCCAGATCACAGCCGAATACCCGCCGGCGCATGTCCACCTGACGGATATCCCGTAGCTGCCGCGGCACCAGTTGATGACGTTCAAAAGCCTGAGTGTTGGCACACACCGTCAGCTCATCATCCGCCCCCCCTTCGATGTAATGGTACAGCGAGCCCGGCAGTCGACTGCGGGCGACCCGGGCGAAGTCCTGCGAGTTGAAGCAATCATGCAAGCAAGTCATGGCGCAATCTCGAACGGGCAGACCGCCTCAGCGGGCCTTGTAACGCACACGCAGCTTCTGCGGGCCACGGGCGAAATAGGAGTCCAGCCAGACCACCTCATCGGAGATCGGCTCGACCATTTCCATGCGCGAGAACACCACTTCCAGGGCCACCCGGGCCTCCATCTTCGCCAGAAAGACGCCAAGACAGAAATGCGGCCCCTGGCCGAAGGACATGATTGGCACTTCCGGCTTGCGGTCGATATCGAACATTTCCGCATTGGCGAACTTGCTCTCATCGCGGTTGGCCGAACCCAGCAGCGGCATTACTGCCTTGCCCTTGGGAATGGTTACCCCATGCAGCTCGACCTCTTCCTTGGTATGCCGGAACAGCATCTGCACCACGGCGTTATAGCGCACGGTTTCATCCAGCAGTGCCGGGATCAGACTGTAGTCGGCACGCACCCGGGCATATACCTCTGGGTGACGATGCAGCTCGACCATGGTGCACCCCAGCAGGTTGGTGGTGGTTTCCACCCCGCCGATCAGCAACAGGGTGGCCATCTGCAACACCTCAAGACGGGTCAGGGTCTCGCCCTGGACTTCCGCAGTAATGAAGGCCGAAAGCAGATCGTCCTGAGGGTCCTTCTTGCGCAGGTCGTACAGCTCTTCGAAAAACCGGCGCAACTCATCGGAATGCTGACGGATTTCCGCCAGACGCTCGGGCCCGTAGGCCGCACGGTTGGACGCTGCCAGCAGGTCATCGACCCAGACCTTGAATTCGGCCCGGCGGTCCGTAGGCACACCCAGAATCTCGCAGATCACCGTCACCGGATAAAGCGCCGTAAACTCCCAGACCCAGTCAAACTCGCCTTCCTTACCGTATTTGACAATCAGGTCGTCAACCAGCTCGGCGGCAATGGTGCGGGCACGATCCTCCAGCGCCGCAACCTTGGACGGCACGAACGCCTTGTTCGCCAGCTTGCGCAGGTGCATATGGTTCGGTGGGTCCATGGAGATCATCGGCGGCACTTCCGGCACCGGGTCATACTCACCCAGCAACTCCGGCCAGAAGTGCTGCGAGCTGAACAGCTTGTGGTCCTTGAGGACCTTGTCCACGCCGTCATAGCTGGCGACGGCATAAGCATCCATGTTCGGCAGATACAGTACCGGGTCGGAAGCCCGCATCTTCGCATAGTATGGATATGGGTTCTGCTTCACATGACCCTGCAACGGATCATACTTATCCGTCGGGATGACAGCGGTATTGGCTTGATTCATGACAGTTCCCCTCAATTATTATTTTTAGCCTATACAGGAGCCGAACATGGATTCGTTCGGATGCCTGGATTTTATGTAATCTCAAACTAGCCCCCAGCAGCAGCACACTCAATGACAAATCGTGACAGCAGGGTACTCCCCGTGCCATTCGCTTTCGCACCCAGCAGGGCTCTCCCAGAAAAGCGGATGTTTGGCGCAAATGGGTCAGTCGTGGCCTGAAAAGTAATGGGCTACCCAACCGCAGAGAGCTATAACAACATTGCAATTCCATATAGCAAAAACAATTACTGGAGTGTTCCCATGTACGGTCTTTACTCGAAGCACCTGGATGAAAAACACCTCGATGCACAACAGCGCAAGTACCTGCAGCAGCTCCGTACTGGATCGCCTTTGAGTATCGAAGGTGCCAGCGAAATGGCGGGCGGCAATAATCGCAAGAATTTTGCCACTGGCAGTGCCTGGTTATCTGGTTTTTTTGATAACGGCGCGCAGAACATTGTCGATATGTATGCAGATGAGTTCGTCTGGGAAGACATGGAGTTTGACCTGACCATTACTGACAAGGAAGAACTGTTCAAGTTCTTCACCGTATTCGATGATGCCGGTCCTGACTCCCCTCACGGTGTGCATATCTTCAACCTGATCAGTTATGACGGTCATCAGGTATCGCCTTCCCATGCGACCATCCGCACCGAAAGTGTGCCTGAAGGGTGGGATGAAGCCGAATACAAGCGGCTGGCCGGGCCGATCATGATCGGTTCTGACTTCGAGTACGATGAGTGGGGCTATATGCAATGGATCTGGCGCGCTCACCATAACGCCGATTTCTTTGGAATTCCGGCTGCTGGCAAGACTACAGTCACCCGGGGCACCTCCACTCAGTTCTACCGTAACGGCAAGATTGTCCGGTGCCGAACCCACTGGAACTTCCGTGAATTTGCTATCCAGCTGGGCGTGGTGCCCCGCACCTGAGCCCAGCGAGATAGAGCCCATGAACTATTCCATTCTCGGCCGCAGCGGCCTACGGGTGTCCAGACTCTGCCTGGGTACCATGACCTTTGGCCCGGGCGCGGACTGGTCCCGCTCGGAAGCCGAAAGCCGAACGGTGTTCGACACCTATGTCGAAGCCGGTGGCAATTTCATCGATACCGCCAACATGTACACCGGTGGGGAAAGCGAGCGCATCGTCGGTCGGCTGGTAGCCGACGACCGGGAGCGTTTCGTTCTCTGCAGCAAATACACCAATGCACTTCCCGGGAGGGCTGATCCCAATGCCGCCGGTATGCACCGCAAGAGCCTGACTCAATCGTTGGATGCCAGTCTCAAGCGCCTGGGGGTCGACTATATTGACCTGTACATGGTGCACTGGTGGGACTTCACCACCCCGGTGGAAGAAGTACACCGGGCTCTGGATGACGCCATCAGCGCCGGCAAGATCCTGCACGTCGGCCTGTCCGATGTGCCGGCCTGGGTGGTATCCCGAGCCCAGGCCTTCCATGAACTGCGCGGCCTCTGTCCAATCACCTGCATGCAACTGGAATACAGCCTGGTCCAGCGTTCGATCGAGCGCGAACACCTGCCGCTGGCCGATGCCTATGATATCGGGGTGACGGCCTGGTCGCCGCTGGCCGGTGGCATACTCAGCGGCAAGTACACCCGTGCAGCCAGCAGTGATGGCCCCAAACGGGCCGACTCCATGCAGCTACAAGCCCTGGACGAGCGCAACCGGGCTATTGCCATCGCTCTGGATCAGGTTGCTGACCGTCTTGGCCTCAGTTCCTCACAGGTTGCTCTGGCTTGGGTCATGTCCCGCGGGGTGATTCCCATTGCTGGCGCAACTCGACCGGAACAGATGCGCGAAAACCTCGCCGCCTGCTCCGTTCAGCTGGATGCTCAGACCTTGGCTGACTTGGATGCAATCAGTGATTTCGACCGCGGCCACCCCTACAACATGCTCGACTGGGACATGCCCATCGAACTTGGCTATGGCGGCATGTTCGAGCAGATAGATATACCCCGTTTCCCTGGACGCCGCCCCGCCTGAGCGGCTTGAGACTAAAACAAGATGAGGATAAACCCATGAGTAGTAACGCAGATGCAAAACTGATCGGCAGCAGCCTGGTCTACCACAGAGTCGGCTCCGTCGAAGCCCTGCGTGCCGGAGAGCCCATTGGTATCACGATAGAAGAACAGGCTCTTGCCGTATTTCTGGTGGACGACGAGGTCATCGCCACACAAGGCATATGTCCGCATGCCACCGGTCCCCTGCACGAGGGTGAAATTGATGGCCGCATACTGACCTGCCCCTGGCACGGCTGGAGCTTCAACCTGGACAGCGGTATCTGTGAAGACGACCCTTGCCTGCACCTCAAGCGTTTCCCGGTAAAGGTCGAGGGTGACGATATTCTGGTCGGGCTGTAACCGAACTACGTAGCAGTATCTTTCTTTGAGCGCCTGCGGGCGCTTTTTTTTTGGCTCACCACATTGTTACCGGGAAAGCGGTGCTGCCGAGGCCAGTGGTTGAACGCTTGCATGTCTGTGCAAGCCTCTGCGTTGGTGCATCCCTGCTACGACACGCCGTAAACACATCCCTGTGGGCTCGTTGATGTCATCCCTGACATCAAACGGTCGTATCAGGGACGTCCCAACGCAACGGCAGACGCTCCGAGTTGCTGAGGGTTTTCTCTAGCAGCACCTACAAAGTTTGCTGGCGTGCTGGGGTACAGGGTTGTGCCGACCGTCAGTTTTCAGGGATGAAAACCGCGAGCTTACATGGACGTACTTGCGGCGTGTCGGTACAGCCCTGCACCCTAGCACGACCCTGCATTGAATCGGTAGCAAAGTGGCTTCGCTTCGGTACCGGCCAGGATTCTTCCCTGCCATAAACGGCAAAAGCCGGCACCGCTATCCAAGGTGCCGGCCTTGTGCTGCTTCCTTCAATCAACTGGCGTAGGCTAGCGGTTGATTGCGTGACACCTTCGCCTCGGGCACCCGGGACTGCGGCGGTTGCTGAGCCGCAACCGTCTTGCGATCCGGCATCAAGAAGGTCATCAGACTTGGCACTATGATCAGCGCACCGAGCATGTTCCACAGGAACATGAAGGCCAGCAACATACCCATGTCCGCCTGGAACTTGATCGGTGACCAAGCCCAGGTAACCACTGCCGCAGACAGGGTGATACCAATCAACGCCACCACTTTTCCGGTGGAGCCCAGCGCTGCCAGATAGGCCTCGCGCACCGAAGCCCCGCGACGATAATGCACCAGATGCATCGTCAACAGATATAGCGCATAGTCCACTCCGATACCCACTCCCAGCGCTACCACAGGTAGAGTGGCGACCTTGACGCCAATGCCAAGTATCACCATCAATGCTTCACAGAAGATGGTCGTCACTATCAGCGGAATAACGGCAGAGACCACTGCACGCCAATTGCGAAAGGTAATGAAGCACAACACAATCACCGACGCATACACATACAACAACATGGTGACGTTGGCCTTCTTCACCGCAATATTGGTGGCGGCCTCAATGCCCGATGAGCCCGCCGCCAATAAAAACTGACGCTCAGGCGTATTGTGCTCAGCGGCAAAAACCTCAACCGCCTCAACCAGACGGCTCAGTGTCTCCGCCTTATGGTCGGCAAGAAAGGCAATGATCGGTGCTACCGAGCGTCCATCATTGAACAACTCCGGACTGGAGTCATACACGGTATTCAGGGCGTCCTGTACAACAAAGGGATCACGGTTGATCGTTTCCCATTTCAACGAGCCCTCAAACCCTGCCGAGGTGTAGCGGCGCGCCAGACTGGCTGCCGATACCGTGGTCTGCACCCCTGGCAGTTCACGCAGTATCTCCTCCAGGCGCTCCATCTCCAGCAAGGTTTCATGACTGATAAGCCCTTGCGGCGGTGTAGAAACAATCACTGCAAACTGATCGCTGGAAAGCTGATAGTGGCTGGTGATGTAAGCGTTGTCCTGGTTGTATTCCGAGTCGGCACGCAGTTCAGGCGCACCAGGGTCGAGATCACCAATCTGGACGTTCAAGCTGATAATGAACGCGATTGTAGTAAATATGGCGGTGAAGATCAGCACACCGGCTGCCCGACGCCGATCAGTGAAGCCACCGAACCAGCGTATCACCGGATGGATTGGCTGCTCGTCATTGCCCGACACCTGCTGACGTTTTCTGACTCCGGTGTACGACAGCAACACCGGCAGCAGAATCAGGTTGGTAAAGATCAGCACTCCGACACCGATACTGGCAGCAGCGGCCAGCCCGCGAATAACCGGGATATCGATCACCGCCAACACCGCGAACCCAACCGCATTGGCCAGCAGCGCGGTAAGGCCGGCAAGGAACAAGCGCCGAAAGGTATAGCGGGCCGCAACATATTTATGAGTGCCGAGCGCAACATCCTGAGTTACGCCGTTCATTTTCTGCGCTCCGTGGGAGACACCGATGGCAAAAATCAGGAAGGGCACCAGGATCGAATAGGGATCCAGGGCAAACCCGGCTAGCTGCATCACCCCCATTTGCCAAGCCACCGCCACCGCCGAGCAACCGGTAACCAGCAGGGTGCTGCGCCAACAGCCAGTGTAGAGCCTGATAATGGCTATGGTTATCAGTGCCGCCAACAGAAAGTAATTGAGCACCTGCCCCAGCCCACGGATCAGGTCACCCACCAGTTGTGCGAAGCCGATCACATGAATAGTGACACCCTGTTGTTCATAGCGCTTGAGGTCTTCGATGTGATCCCGAAACGCTCGATAGTCCAGAGCATTTCCGGTGGCGGCATCACGGTCGACAAGGGGGACGAACAACATGCTGGAGCGATGATCGTTGCTCACCAACGAACCGGCAATCCCGGCGCGCCCCACATTACGGCGCAGCTCCTCGATATTCTGCTCAGACCCTTCAAAGTTATCCGGCATGACCGATCCGCCCTGATAACCATCCGCAGTGATCTCTGTCCAGCGCACCACGGGCATCCACAACGACTTCATGAACGAGCGATCCACACCGGGAATCAGAAATACCTCGTCATTGATTTGACGCAGGGTTTCCAGGTATTGCGCATCATAGATATCACCATTGTCATTGCTGACCACAATGCGCACAGAGTTACCCAACCCCTTGAGCTCCTTGGCATGCTCCATGTAGTTACGAATGAACTCATGGGATTGCGGCATCATGTCTTCAAAACTGACCTTCATCGGCAGGCGCAGTGCAAAGAAACTCAACAGCAAGGTAATAACCAGGCACGCACTCGTGAGCAACGCTCTATGGTTGAACACCAGCCGTTCAATGAGGCCGCCGGTGTTTGTATCAAAGTCGCTAAGGTTGGATATGACCGGCATATCCTGTTTATTTATTGTCATTTTCATCTGCGTTATCCCGGGTCGGTTGGTGGATTATCTGTGTGCAGAGATAGACTGCACGACCTCAGACCGGATACCTTCGAGGCTAGTCATCAGGAGCTTCTCACCACCCAACGGCACTACTCCTGTATAACGGGCGAACGTTTTTCCAGGCTTGAACCGCAACCTGTTGCTATCCGTGCTGCCGAACAACATATCTCCTCGGGCATTGAGCAATACAAAGGTAGCTGTCTCCGCTAACCGCACTCCAGCAGTCAACGAAACACTGGAAGAATTATCCAGCGGCTCCCAGCTGACACCTTGATCGTCACTACGATAAGCCGCTCCACTCAGTCCGTAGGCGATAACACTGTTGCCAACCCCCAAGATACCGAAAAAACTACCGTCATAGCCGGTGTCAAGTTGTTCGAAACGCTGTGTCTGCTCATCCAGCTTGAACACCACCCCACGCTCACCAGCGATATATACCGTCCCCCCGACACTCTGGACAGCATTGAGATTGAGCAAGTCTTCGTTATCTATACGGTGCAGCCAAGGCTCCCAACTCTTACCGCCATCCCGAGTCGCTATCAGTGTGCCGAACGAGCCAACGGCAAAGCCATGAAGCGCATCAGCGAACCATACATCCAGCAGCGGCAGTGTTGGTCCAGAAGCATAGTTCAAACCAATAGCAGCCTGTGCTGACTCCAGCGCCTCGGGATCACCTGACAACTCCTCGTAGTACCGAGAGAACTGATCCTTGGCCAGTCTCCCGTCCAGCTGTTTTTCCCAGCTCAAGCCACCATCGCTACTGTGCAGAATCACGCCATCATGACCAACCACCCAGCCCTGTTGCGGGGTAGGAAATACCACTGCCAACAAGTCACTCTGCACAGGTGAGTTGCTTTGATCCCACTGAATTCCATCAGTAGAAGTAGCAATCAACCCCCGCGCACCAACCGCCACCAGTTTGTCTCCGGCCCAGGCCACTGCCTGAGTCGGGCGCTCTGCCACACGGCTCTGCTCATCAGCGGGCCAATCCAGCGGATCACGAAACTCGGCAAGGGTATGCAGAGAAACCAGCAGCAATAACAGCAGAAGCAGCACCCGCACCGGTTGCTTCGCTCCGTCATAGACATGCCAAAAAAATGTGTTCATGTTCGTCTCCTGCCAACCCGAAGCTATCTCTAACACCCGATCTTTGCGCCAGCCGGGGCGAAAGCTGAACTTTCGCCCCGGCTCTTCATCAGCGCACACTACCTCCGGATACCGCCCGCGGCGTCAGTCTTAAAACCAACCCCTTATCACTGTCATAGGCCCGCAGGAAGTTACCCGGCTCTTCAGCGCCAAAGTTGATCGCGACATAGTTTCCCTTGATCAGATCGTTGGCGACGAACGCGTTGTTGATCATGCCGCCGACATCGTAGGCCGGGAAGTTGTACAGATCCTGCACCTTCCACAACGCACCGCTGTTGTCATAGGACTCGGTCTGCACCAGGCACCAGCAATCCTCCTCAATGAGGAAAGTCCGTTTCTTGTAGGCGTGACGAGCGTTCTCCTTACGGTCTGCTTCAACCACCCACACGCGACGTTTTTCCCAACGTACAACATCCGGATTGATATGGTTGTCCGTCAGCACTTTATCGGAGTGCAGCTGCTGGCCAAACACGTTGTACGGTACGATCAGCTCCTTCTTGCCCACCAACTTGAAGTCGAAGCGATCCATCCGTCCCTGAAATCCCCAAGGCTCATCCCAGAACAACACCCCACCATAGGCAGCCATCGGGATGTCATAGGCAAACTCGGGAGCCTTGCGTACCCGCCGCTGTCCGGGGGTATAGATCCAGATTGGCGCTGCTGCCGCTGAGTCGGGCGTGTAATAGTTGAGGAACTGCGTACCGGCCGATGTTGGCGGCGCCGCCATCAAGGTATTGAAGCCATATACCGCATCATAGGTCTTGCCCCGGAATTCACCGCTCTGCTCTGACCAGGGATGCATGTAAGAGGCGTCATTGATAGCGAGAAAGTTACGCGCACCACCATGATCCACCAGCCAGTTACTGCTGCGGAACTGGGTCACTACCGGAGCAAAGCGGAACTGGTAGTTCCACATGGCTTCATAGCCAGTCTTGGGAATAGGGAACGGAATACCCTGAAATGGCATACCGTCAGCAGCGGCCCCCTCCACCTTGTCACCTTCCACTGCGCCACCCAGGCTGGCAGTCGTGGCATTCTTTACGGTGTTATCCAGAAACCAGTCGGCATAACCCATGCTGCGCCGGGTCGGATAGACATCCAGGCGATAGCTGGGAAAACGCTCCAGCATCGCTTTGGTGCCGGTAGACAAGCTAGCCTCATACTCCGCCATGTTCTGCGCAGTAATGCTGTAGAGTTTCTCGTCACCGGCAAAAGGGTCATCATAGATATCAGCACTGGCTTTCTGCTGACCGATCAAACCACCTTCATAGGCAGGAATCGAACCGTCAGCATTGCCCGCCTGCTCCGCGCCAAAGCGCGTCAGGTTTTGCCCGAGTGCTGCTGCTTCCTCTGCGGAAACCGCAGCATAACCAGTATTGGTGGCAAGGATGGTAATCGCCAGAGCAAGCACAGAGCGATAGCAAATCTTGGTCTTGTTATTTTTCATGATTTTTTCCTCAAAGTACTGCACAGACATCAGAAAGAAGACTTGTACATCAACGCTACCCAGCCCTTGTCGTTCAGCGCGACCGGGCCGTTACCACCGAAACCGGAGTAGGACTCACCCAGGCCCGGCACCATGGTCTTGGGACTGGTTTTCCAGTCATAGCCGTTGTACTGTAGAGTCACGGTATGCTTCTGTTGATAGGTGCCGCGAATACCGATGGAGTAGATCTTGGTATCTTCGGCATAGAAGGAGCCGGCCGCATAGGCTGGGTTACCGGATATACCGTAGGTCAGCGACATCGGCATACTCAGGTCCAGACCAGGAGCAACCTGCAGCCACTGCGGTTCAAACAGCACGGCAAGCGCCAGACTGTTACGCGTAGCACAACCGTCCCATTTATCACCAGGCTGGGTGCCGTCGACGCTGTCAACACAGCTGGCATGGCCTTCACCATTGAAGAACTGCTTGTTCTTGGTCACCCGATCCAGGTGGGTATAGGACAGTTCGGTCAGCAGTACACCGGTATCCCAGAGCGCGTTCTGCTGCAGGCTTATCAGGGCATTGGCAATCACGTTGATTACATCGCCGCGTGCACCCTCGCTGTAGAACTCACCCGGCTGCCCATTGGTGAATGCACTGGCCAACGCAGTATCGGTCCGATAGGAAACTTCCCAGCCAGTACTCACCGTGCCAAAGGTGCGCTCATAACTCAGGCCATAGAGTTTGACCTTGTCAGCGTAAGTCAGATGGACCTGCCCACCGCCGCCGGCGTACATGGTACCGCCCGGCCAGGGCTGTACCTCATCGAACTGGCGATAATAGAAGCCCAGATCACCCTTGGCCCAATCTGCGGCCCAGTCGACCTTGATGCCGAAGTTGTCATTGATGTCATCCGGCTCATATTTATGTCCGGCAGACACCGGACCACCAAACATGCCTGCTACCGCACCGCCACTGGTGGGCCCGCTGTAGAGAATATCGAAGGGTGCCAGATAGGTGCCGCCCTCTGGGAAGCGGTTGGCGCGAAACTCCAGGAAGTACTGCGCAGACACCGACACATTATCGTTGAGGTCAGCTGTAGCCATGACCTGAGTGCGCGGCAGAAACAGCTCCTTGACCTCGGACCCGGGCTGGGTGAAGGATTTCAGGAAGTCGACCGGGTGCTGAGAATAGCCAATATTGGAGAACGCGAAGAACAGGGCGTTACCCCACTGCTGAGTAAAACGCCCAGCACGCAGATAAAGCGGAGTATCGCCAATCTCGGTGTTATGGAAAACAAAGGCATCCAGAATCTCACCACCCTGGATATGGTAGCGCTTGGTCTGACTGGAATACTTGCCGTCTGGATAACTGAGAATGCCTTGGAAGTTGGGGTTGGGATTGGTCTCTACATCGTCATCGTAAGCGAAATCCTTCCATGCTGAGCCGGACAGACGGAAGCCGGACCGCCCCTTGTAGACGCCTTGCAATTCGGTCAGTGCCTGAAAACGGCTGGTGACCATGTCCCCCTTGTCAAACTTGTAGTTACTGGAGGCATAAAAAGGGTGATTGGCAATTCCTTTATCGCGTCCATGCGCACGCCAACCAGCAGTATATTGCACGGTGGTATCCAGATTGATAGTCCAGTCTGGATGGGCGTGAATCTGAAATGCCTGGGCATGGGGTACAACACTTGTCGCAAGTATCGCCAGCGGCAAGAGTTTCAGCTTTGGTAGAACTTTTTTTCCGACGTTTCTCATGACACACCTTCTTGGATTTATTATGAGGTTACTGTCTTCCGGCCCACGATCCAGTGGGCCATCTGCATGCTCCGTAATACTGACTTACATGAAATTGATCACAGCGACTCCTCCGCCGGTAATTGACGAACAGGGATGAAAGTGCCTACTTTTCCCGTAGAGGGATTGTCAAAATTGGCCAGCAGTTGCGGCTCCATAGCCCTGACTTGCGCGACGTTAGCCTCCTTGACGTGGCCAAAACCTCGAATTTGGGCAGGCAGCGATGCAATCTGTACCGCAGTCGCGTGATTAGCCGGAGTCAGGCGTCCGATCAGCTCTAATAGGCGTTGCTCGTACTGCTCGATCAACTGGCGCTCCATTTTGCGTTCAGCGGTATGACCGAATGGATCAAGCAATGTGCCACGCAGCACCTTGAACCGCGCCAGCACCGGGAATACACGGGCAACCCAAGGACCAAACTCACGTTTCTGCAAGTTTCCGGTTTCCGGGTCGCGCTTTGAAAACAGCGGCGGCGCGAGGTTATAGCGGTAGTTCGCCCCATCAGCAAAAGCTTCACGCAGTTGCTTCTTGAACGCAGGATCACTATGCAACCGGGCTACTTCGTACTCATCCTTGTAACTCATCAACTTGGCGAAGTTGCGCGCCACCGCCACCGCCAGCGCCTGGCTGCCAGGTACCAGTCGCTGTTCAGTCTGGGCAACCTTTTCTACCAGGCTGCGATAGCGTTTGGCCCAGCCGGTGTTCTGGTACTTGGTCAGCAGTGCAACCCGGTGGGCGACGATATCGTCCAGCCCGGTCAAGGGCTTGAACTCCTTCTCGGGTAGCCGATCACTGGTCGCTTGAGCAATCCGTTCGGGGTCAATCGCCTGCAAGCGCCCCAAAGCAAAGGCTTCCTTGTTGAACTGCACGGCAACACCGTTGATCTCCACTGCCCGCTCGATGGCCTCGGGCGAGAGCGGTAGCAGCCCAAGCTGGGACACATAGCCGACCATGAACAGGTTGGCGGCGATGCTGTCGCCCATCAGCGCCAGGCCTAACCCTGATGCATCCACCGAATATAATTCCCGGGACAGGGCCTGCAGCTGATCGGTGATACTCTGACCATCGATGACCAGATCCGGGTTGCGCTGGAACGCTGGTGTCGGGGTGATACGGCTGTTGACCACCGTGCGGGTATGCTGCGGGTCATAGGTAATCGCCGGTTCTCTGGCCAGCGCCGAGACGGTATCGAAGGCCAGCGCCAGATCCGCTTCACCGATGCCCAGCTTCTGCGCACCCAACTGCGAAGACTCGCTGGCAATACGCAAGTGGCTGTAGACTGCACCGTTCTTCTGACTCAAACCGGTCATGTCGAAGATGGAGCAGGCCTTGTTTTCCAGGTGGGCGGCCATGCCCAGCAGGGCACCCACGGTGACCACGCCGGTGCCACCGATACCGGAGATCATGATATTGAAAGAACCATCCAGCGGTGCCAGCGGCGGTGTGGGCAGGCCCTTGATCAGCTCGGCGATCTGCGAGGATTTCTCCGGCTTGCGCGGCTCGGCATCCAGCACGGTGATGAAGCTCGGGCAGAAGCCCTTCACGCAGCTGTAATCCTTGTTACAGTTGGACTGGTCGATCTGCCGCTTGCGACCCAGCTCGGTTTCCTTGGGCCAGACGCTGACGCAGTTGGACTGCACCGAGCAATCGCCACAGCCTTCACACACGTCCGGGTTGATGAACACCCGCTTGGCGGGATTGGGAAACTGGCCGCGCTTGCGCCGGCGACGCTTTTCCGCGGCGCAGGTCTGCTCATAGATGATGACGGTGACACCCTTGGTATCGCGCAATTCACGCTGTACGGCGGAATAGTCATCCCGGTGGTGCACGGTCACGCCCTGCCCCAGACCGCTGTCGCGGTTGTAGTTGTCCGGGTTGTCAGTCACCACCACGCAGCGGTTCACGCCTTCGGCCAGCACCTGTCGAGAGATGTCGCCGGGAGTCAGCGGGCCGTCCACCGGCTGGCCGCCGGTCATCGCCACCGCGTCATTGAACAGGATGCGGAAGGTCATGTTGACCTTGGCCGCGACCGCTCCGCGTACCGCCAGCAGCCCCGAATGGTAATAGGTGCCGTCGCCCATGTTCTGGAAGATGTGCGGCATCTCGGTGAAGTGCGCCAGGCTGTACCAGTGCGCACCCTCGCCGCCCATCTGGGTGTTGGGCAGCATTTCCGGGCCGCTGTACATGGCCATCGCGTGACAACCGATACCACCGGCGGCCATGCTGCCTTCAATGGTCTTGGTACTGGTGTTGTGCGGGCAACCGGAACAAAAATACGGCGAGCGGACCACCTCACTCGACGCGCTGTCGGCGATACGCTGCATCTCCCGCTCAAGCCGGGCACGGCGCTGATCCATCTCCTGGTCCACCACGCCCAGACGCCGCAGTCGCTCGGCGATAACCAGCGCCAGCTGAATCGGCTCCAGCTGCACATCGGACGGAATCATGAACTCGCCGTTCTCGTCCTGCTTGCCGACGATCAGCGGGGTGTCCTGGCGGCCATAGAGAATGGCCTTGGCCTGATTCTCGGTCAGCCCGTCCTTCTCCTCGATGAACAGCAGTTCATCCTGATCACGGGCAAAGCTGGTCAGTCCTGATGCTTCCACCGGATAGATGCAGCCGAGCTTGTACAGCGAAATACCCAGCGCACCCGCACTCGCTTCATCCAGACCCAGCAGCTGCAATGCCTGGACCACGTCCTGCGCGGCCTTGCCGTTGGTGACGATGCCCAGACGGCGCTGGGGCGCATCAATGCGCACTTCGTCCAGACCATTGGCGGCCACGAACCGGCTCACCAGCGGCCAGCGGTAGCGCTTGACCACCACCTCGGACTGCTGACGGTCAAGGTGTGTCGGGAAGTTATGAATACCACCGGGTGGCAGCTCGCCCCGATCCGGCAGCACTGCGGACGGTGTGGCCTGACCGATATTGATGGTCATGGTCTGCTCGAGCGTTTCGTTGCTCATCTTGAAACCGGTATACAGACCGGTATAGCGGGACATGGCAAAGCCCAGCAGGCCGAAGCGGATCACATCATGCACGTTGGACGGCGCCAGGATCGGCATGCCCGCATGCATCAGCGCCACTTCACTCTGGTGTGCCACCGTCGAGGATTTGCCCGAGTGATCGTCACCGGCGACGATCAGTACCCCGCCGTTGGGGTCCGTACCGGCCTGGTTGCCATGCTTGAACGGGTCGCCCGAACGGTCCACACCCGGCCCCTTGCCGTACCAGATGGCAAATACACCATCTTTTTTCGGCTTGGGGGTGGACCTGAGTATCTGCGTACCCCACACAGCGGTCGCCGCCAGATCTTCGTTAACTCCCGGTTGGAACAGGATGTCGTTCTGCTCCAGCAGCTTGTTCACCCGCCACAGCTCCAAGTCGTAGGTGCCCAATGGCGAGCCACGGTAGCCGGAAATGAAGCCCGCTGTATTCAAACCGGCCCGGCGATCCAGCTCACGCTGCAGCAACGGCAGGCGTACCAGCGCCTGGGTGCCGGTCATCAGCACCTGGCCGTCCTGCTCGGTGTATTTGTCTTCAAGCTTCACGTCACGCATCTTTATTGTATTCATCTGATCATCAACCTCTGATCGACCGTGCCGAAGCTGACGCACGCAGTGCGTTCAGGTCTTCAGCCGGGAAAGGATAAGCCGCCTGTTTTTCTGCCAGATAGCTGCCGAACACCTCGGCAAAGGCGCCCAGCACCTGCAGCGAGCTGGGGCGCTGCGCCATGCGCTGGGCCCAGTCGGACAAGCCCAGTTCCTGCAACAGGGAGCGCTGATACACATGCCGACTGACCCGTTCTGCCAGATCCAGGCAATAGAAGGTGAACAGGTCGACATGGCCGACCTGCTCGCCGGCAAGCCATGGCTGCGGGCGTGCCAGCTGACGCAGGGCCGCGGTGGACCGGTCCAGAGTCTGGCGCGCAGCGGCGATGGCCGACTCGCTGTTCTCTCCCCCCATGAACACGCCCGGGTACAGCGAGCGCATGGGCAGCTCGACATACAGTTGCACCACGTTGATCAGTTGCAACTGCCGGGCGCGCTCGAAGGCGTTGACCGGACGGGTGTGCTCAAAGCACGCCTCGATGTACGCGAGGATGGCAATAGTCTCGGCAACCCAGCCGTCAGGCGTTTCCAGTACCGGAATCTTGCCCATGGGGTTCATCTGCAGAAACGCCGGCGTCTGGCTGGCGCGGCATTCGACGATCTCGAACGCTGCGCCGCTTTCCAGCAGGGCGGCGTGGGCAATATTGAAATAATTGCTCACCGCATAGCCGTGCAGGCGCAACACCGGGGCCGCAACGCTGTTCATTTCGCGGCTCCCGCATCCACACTGTGATCCAGCACCTTGCCCGGATTGAGAATGCCGTTGGGGTCCAACAGTGCCTTGAACTGCTGCATGACCAGGCGTTCGACCGGGTTACGGCTGATCGGGAACCAGCGTTTCTTTTCCAGCCCGATGCCATGCTCGGCAGAGACCGAGCCGCCGAACTGCGCCAGCGGCTCGTACACACAGGCTTCGACCTCTTCCCGCTCCTCGGCGCTGCCGGCACCGATGGCGATGTGCAGGTTGCCGTCACCCACGTGACCGAGAAAAGCAATGGCCCCTTCCGGCCAGCGGCTGTGCAGACGCTCGGTGGCCAGGCGCATGTACTGCTCCATATCGCCCACCGGCAGGGAAACATCGAAGGCATAGAAAGGCTGGAAGTCGCGAACGATATGCTCCAGATCCTCACGGATATCCCAGATGCCCTGCTTGTCCCGTTCGGACTGGGCAATCACCGCATCCTCGATCATGCCCAACTCGATACCCTGCTCCAGGGCACGGGAGAACATCTCGGCATCGTGCTGCTGATCCGAGCCCAGCGATTCGATAAGGGCGTAATACGGCTTGTCCGTCGGCAGCGGCGGCTGGTGGCGACCGGGTGCGGTATTGACCCTGTAGAAGTTGTTGTCGAGCAGCTCGAAGGCGCTCAACTGTCCACCCAGTGCACCGTCCATATGCCGCAGCAGGCGGGCGATCTGGTCGAAGCTGCTGGCACAGACCAGCGCGGTATTGCTGCTGGAAGGCTGCTCGCGCAGACGCAGCACCAGCCGGGTAATGACTCCCAAGGTGCCTTCGCTGCCGATAAACAGCTGCTTGAGGTCATAACCGGTGTTGTTCTTGATCATCTGGTTGAGCGAGGACACGACACGTCCGTCGGCGAGTACTACTTCCAGACCCAACACCTGCTCACGCATCATGCCATAGCGGATCACCCGAACACCGCCGGCGTTGGTCGCTGCGTTGCCGCCCAGCTGGCAGGAACCACGTCCGCCCAGATCCAGTGCAAAGATCAGGCCGTGCGGTTCAAGCTGATCCTGCAGCGTCTCCAGCACCACCCCGGCCTGCACCACTGCAGTGCGGTTGGCGGTATCCACCGACTCGATCCGGTTCATCCGTTCCAGCGACAGGGCCAGATCACCCGGCCGGGTCTGGGTAGCCCGCACCCAACCGGACATGCCGCCCTGCACCACCACCGGCTGACCATATTCGTTGCACAGAGCCAGGATTGCCGAGACCTGCTCGGTGGTGGTGGGCCGGATCAGCGCCTGTGCTTCAATACGGGACATGAACACGCCGGGATGGCGCGAATGGACATCCTCACCCAGCAACAGACCGGCTTCATCAACGATGCTGCGCAGTTGCGACAGCAGCTGTGGATCGATCCGGTGTGCATCGACCCAGCTCGCTGCCTGGGCCTCGACCGGCTGAATGCTATTGGCATCTTGTGCTTTCATCGCGTGGCTCTTTTATCAATTCTTCTGCCTCTCCCCGGTGCTGAATGGACAGCGCTACGGGGAACCGTTGGACCGATTCTTGATAAAACAGCGGTTACCGGCGATGGCAACCCGGAGAGGAAAACAGCATTTCGTGCCAAAAACAGGAAGCGCGACAATCCTTGTGCCACGGGGCTTTGACAGGTGTCACGGAAGGTCAGGGACTGTCCTTAATGGCAATGGCCTGACCTATCGGGAGGATCTAGAACAGTGGGTCAACCCCTTTGTCCGGAGTAACACATGAATGATCTTCAGCAGCGTCACCAGATCAGTAACCTGCTTATCGAATACGGCTGCGCACTGGATGCGCGGGACTGGAGTGGCCTGGGCCGGGTCTTCACCGAGGATGCCCGGGTGGATTACGGCAGCCTCGGCGTGTTCGAAGGGCGGAAAGCCGTGGTCGCCATCGCCCGGCAGTTTATCGAGAGCTGCGGCGCCACCCAGCACCTGATCGGCAACATCCGCATCGAACTGGAGGGAGACAATGCCCAGGCACGCTGTTACGTACAGGCCACTCATGCCAATCGGCCGTCGGCCCCGGCCGGACTGATGACGCTCTGGGGCGAGTACCGTGATCAGTTGGTGCGTCAGGGGGATGGCTGGGCCATCACTGCCCGCAGTCTGGTTATCCAGCATATCCATGGTGATATTGGTGTGGCTCTGAAAGGAGATCAGTAGCAATAAAAAAAGACCGGTAAACCGTTGCCGGTTACCGGTCATCACCCAAAAGAACCACAAGACCTACATGAACAAGCTTCAGCTGAAAACGGGTTTACGCCGGGCAAAGAAGGCCGTTATGCCTTCATGGAAATCCTCACTGCCGGCACATTGGACAAAGGCCCGGAGCTCATCATCCAGTTGCTGTGCCAGGCTCTGACAGGAGGACTGACGCAGCAACCGCTTGATTGCCGCCTGGGCCGTGGCAGGTCCAGCCGCCAGTTGCGCAGCCAACGCCTGTGTACGCGACGGCAACTGGTCGGTGGGCACCACCTCGGCCACCATGCCCCAGACCAGCGCCTGCTCCGCCGACACCGGCTCGTTGAGCAGGGCCAGACGCATCGCACGCTGCAGCCCTACCTGCCGCGGCAGGTGCCAGGAACCGCCACCGTCCAGACTGGCGGCAATGGCACTGTAGGCCAGACAGAAACGCGTGTTGTCGGCGGCCAGCGACATGTCGCAGCCCAGCGCCAGGCTCATGCCGGCACCGGATACCGCGCCCTGCACACTGCCCAGCACGATCTGCGGCATCTGCTCCAGCAAGCGCAGCGCCTGATGCAGCGGTTCGATGATCGCCGTGGCCATTTCCGCCGGTGCGGCAGCCTCGCGGAACGCCGCCAGATCACCGCCAGCCATGAAGGCCCGGCCCGCACCGCAGAGAATAATCACCCGAATATCAGTACGCTGCTGTAACTGCTGGCAGATTTCCAGCAGCCGGCTTGCCAGCGCCACATTGATGGCGTTCAGGGCATCGGGCCTGTTGAACTCGATCCGGGCGATGCGCCCCTCTATATGCAGATTGATCGGCATCAGGCAGGCACCGCCAGCGATTTCAAGGGCACCGAGGCATCCGCCAATGCACCGGGATCCACCGCCACCCGATTCTTCACCAGCGCCTTGCCCTGCACGAAGTCGCGCACCAGATTCACACTGTCCAACGCCAACACACAGCCATCCTTCAGGTAGATCACCGAGAAGCTGGCAGCGTCCGGATCGCCTCGCAGCACCACCTGATCATGGCCGACGGAAAGGCCCACTGTCTGCAATTTCAGGTCGTACTGGTCGGACCAGAACCAGGGCAGCGCGTTATAGGGTTGCGGGTTGCCAGTCAGGTAGTCGGCTACCACTTTGGCCTGATCGTTGGCGTTCTGCACCGATTCCAGACGCATCGGCCCGGCGATAGCGCAGAAGGCGTTGTGATGGGCTGCGCAGTCACCAATGGCAAATACATCCGCCACACTGCTGCGGCAGAATTCATCCACCATTACCCCGCCGGCCTGAGTCTCGACCCCGGCCTCAGCCAGTGGCGCGACAGCGGGCAGAATGCCGATACCGACAACGACCATCTGCGCCGGCATTACCCTGCCATCGCCCAGCCTGACACCCTTGACCCGACCACCGTCACCAAGAATCTCCTCGGCCTGGGTATTGAGCTGAATATCCACACCACGGGCACGGTGAGCGCCTTCGTAGAAGCGTGACAGGGGTTCACCCGCGACCCGCGCCAGCACCCGGTCCTGGGCTTCCAGCACGGTCACCGACTTGCCCCGGGTGCTGAGCACCGCCGCCGCTTCCAGACCGATATAGCCGCCACCGATGACCACCACCTCATCCACGGAGTCCAGCTCCACACGCATCGCATCCACATCCGCCCGGGTGCGTACATAGTGGATACCCGCCAGGTCATGACCGGCGCAGGACAGACGCCGCGGCGCGCCACCAGCGGCCCAGATCAGATTGCCATAACCGATGGATTCGCCGCTGTCGGTCTGCAACTGATGCGCCCCGGTATCCACCCCGACGATCCGCGTGTTGCGCAACACCTCGATTTCGTGATTGGGCCAGAACTCCTCCGGACGCAGCAACAGGCGTTCGAAGGGCTTTTCCCCCGATAGATACTCCTTGGACAGCGGCGGGCGATCATAGGGCAGCTCCGGCTCCTCCCCGACCATGGCCACCGATCCGGTAAACCCACGCTGACGCAACAGGCTGGCCGCCTGTGCACCTGCATGGCCCGCTCCCACAATAACCACATCATATGCCTGCATGCTTTGTCTCCTTGCTACACCGCTGGCTCAGTCTTCGGGGGCAATCTTGATGCGGATGCCATCCATTTCATCGCTGAACACCACCTGGCAGGCCAGCCGCGAGGCCCCGGTGCGATGATCCGAGCAATCCAACAGATCGTTTTCATCATCACTGGCCGCGCCAACCAGTTCAGCGAACTCATCGTCCACGATGACATGACAGGTGGCGCAGGAGCAGGTACCACCGCAAAGGGCGAGGATTTCTTCCACGCCGTTGTCACGCATGATATCCATCAGCGTCAGCGATGCCTGGGCCGGCAGTGTCAACTGCTGACCGGCACGGTTTTCCACAATCAGAGTACTCATCTTGTTGTTCTCTCTCTTGACCATAGGATGATAAAGGCAGCCCTGCGCCGTTCAGGCGTACAGGCTCTGCCCTTCCTCTAAACGACGCAGTAGCCCGGCCGGCAAGGCAAAGCGCGCGCCATGTTCCTGTTCGAAGTGCTGCGCCTGGGCCACGAAATTGGCCAGCCCTTCGATCTCGATATACCCCAGCGGCCCACCGGTCCAAGCGGGGAAACCCGCATCGACCGCCCCCAGATCCGCTTCCAGCGGGTCCTGCACTATGCCTGCATCCAGGCAGCGAGCCGCAGCCAGCGCCTGAGCATACAACAGGCGGCGCTTGAGCTGCTCAATCGCCGGCAGCTCCACCACCTTTGGTTCGGCGTTGATTGTTGCCGGCAAGCGCTTGGTAGGCAGAGATGTGACCCGGCACAGATTGGCTACCAGAATATCTGAATGGCCTTCTTCCAGCATGGCCTGCTGCTCCTGTTCGGATACCTGCTGCAGAACACCCAGATAACTTTCCAGGTCTTCCCGAACCGTACGCCGACTGAGGGTCTGACGGGCAATGAAGAAGGTTCGCGCCATGGCTCGCGCCTGAGGCTGGCGCAGGGTATTGAAGAAGTACCGCGCCTCGATGCGCAGCCCCGCATCCATAGGCACCTGACCGCCCTCGTAAATGCATTTGAGGATATTGCCCAGCGACGGATGCTCGCTGGCAAAACCGTTATGCCGCGCGGCGATCAATGGGGCGAAATGCCGGTAGCCCTCCAGGGAATGCGGCCCACCTTCGGGCAAACGGAAATGCTGTTCATCCCAGGGCGCCTTCGCCTCCGGATGCTCCAGCACCCAGCGGCGGGCGTCTTCCAGTGCGGTATCAGCCGCCATGACTGCATGTACCAGCCCTCCGGCCAGCGCGTCTTCCAGCGAAATCACCTCACCCTCCAGCAACCAGGGCGCGGCACGGCGCAGGCCGACCAGGCGGGGAAGACGCTGGGTCGCACCACCACCGGGCAACAGGCCGACGCCGACTTCAGGCAGTGCCATGCGCAGCTTGGAATCAGCCACCGCCACCCGGTAATGGCAGGCCAGTGCCAGTTCCAGGCCTCCGCCAACGGTTACGCCACCGATGACCACTGCCACCGGCTTGCCACAGGTTTCCAGCTCCCGCAGTCGCCGCGACCAACTGCCGCTTTCCGCCACGCCACAGGCCAGCTCTTCATCACTCTGCATGGCACACCAGCGCTGCATGTTATCCAGCAGCTCGGGCAGGTCGGCACCGGCGCAGAAGCCACCGGCCTTGCCGGAGCGGATCACCGCGCCTCGCACCTGGGGTTCGCCCAGCGTCGCCAGCAACTCATCGAACTCGCGCTGAACCTCGTCACTGATGACGTTCATGCTCTTGCCCGGCACATCGAAAGTGATGAGCGCCACGCCGTCCTGATCGATATCGATCGAGAAACTCTTCATTGTCCGCTCCTCATACCCGCTCGATGACCGTGGCCGTGCCCATTCCCGCACCCACGCACAGGTTGATCAGCGCGGTCTGCTTGTCGCTGCGCTCGAGCTCATCCAGCGCCGTACCCAGAATCATGGCTCCGGTGGCACCCAGTGGATGGCCCATGGCAATGGCGCCGCCATTAACGTTCAGTCGGGCCGGATCCAGTTCCAGTTCGCGCCGATAGCGCAGCACGACCGAGGCAAAAGCCTCGTTCAACTCGAACAGGTCTATATCGTTCAACGTCATGCCAAGTTTCTTCAACACCTTGCGGGTGACCAGAGCTGGCCCGGTTAGCATGATGGTGGGTTCCGAACCGATCGACGCCATGCCGATGATCTTCGCCCGGGGCTTCAATCCCAACGCCTCACCCGCCTCCCTGGAGCCGATCAGCACTGCGGCAGCACCGTCCACCACACCGGAGGAATTACCGCCGTGGTGCACGTGATTGATCGGGCCAGCTTGCAGGTAGCGGGCCTGGGCCAACTGGTCATAGCCGGATTCACCCTGCCCGACAAAGGCCGGTTTCAACGCTGCCAGCGAGTCCAGCGTGGTCTGCGGGCGCATGTGCTCATCACGCTCGAGCAGTACCAGACCCGCCTGATCGCGCACCGGTACCACGGAGCGGGAAAAACGGCCTTCGTCCCAGGCCAGCGCCGCCCGCTGCTGACTCTGTACGGCATAGCTGTCCACATCCTCACGGGTCAGGCCGTCCAGCGTTGCGATGAGGTCCGCACCGATACCCTGCGGGGCATAGTAATGATCGAAAGCGAAGCTCGGGTCGACCAGCATGGCGCCACCGTCGGCACCCAGCGCCACCCGGGACATGGACTCCACGCCCCCGGCAATGACGAACCGTGCCTCCCCACTGGCCACCTTGCCGGCAGCCATGTTGCAGGCTTCCAGCCCGGATGCGCAGAAGCGATTGACCTGTACTCCAGGCACGCTCTGATCGTAACCGGCCACCAGCGCGGCGATACGAGCCATGTCACTGCCCTGCTCACCCACCGGCATGACGCAGCCGAGAATCACATCATCCACCAACGCAGTATCCAGCTGATTGCGGTCACGTAGGGCCTGCAGCACCTGGCTGGCCAGGTTCAGGGAGGTTACTTCATGCAATGCGCCGTTGGGCCGACCGCGTCCCCTGGGCGTACGGACGGCGTCATAGATATAAGCTGTGCTCACGGTTTTCCCCTCAGCGTGGAGCCATGCGCAGCGCACCATCCAGACGGATGGATTCGCCGTTCATATAGCTGTTGGTAATGAGGAAGCGCGCCGTGTCGGCGTATTCCTGTGGGTCGCCCAGTCGCTGCGGGAAAGGCACGGTGCCGGCCAGGGATTGCTGCACGTTCTCCGGCAAGCCGGCCATCATGGGGGTAGCGAACAGGCCAGGCAGGATGGTGTTGATGCGAATGCCATCACCCATGAAGTCCCGGGCAATCGGCAGAGTCATGCCGACCACACCAGCCTTGGACGCCGCATAGGCGGATTGCCCGACTTGGCCGTCCTGGGCGGCGACACTGGCAGTATTGACGATCACCCCCCGCTCGCCGTGCTCCAGGGGATCCAGTGTCAACATACCCGCCGCAGAATGCGCCAGACAGCGGAAGCTGCCGACCAGGTTGATCTGGATGACCTGGTTGAATGATTCGCTGGGGAACATTCTGATCTCGCCGGTCTTGCGATCACGCCCAGCGGTCTTGATGCCCTTGGAGATACCGGCGCAGTTCACCAGAATGCGTTCCTGCCCATGGGCTGCACGGGCGCGGTCGAATCCCGCCGCCACCGACTCGTCGGACTGCACATCCACTCTGCAGAACGTCCCGCCGATATCAGCTGCCACCATCTCGCCACGCTCGGCATTCATGTCGAAAATGGCAACCCGTACCCCTTCCGCTGCCAACTGACGTGCCACCGCCTCACCCAGCCCCGAGGCTCCGCCGGTCACCACCGCTGCAATATCTGCTCCCAATTTCATTCATACCTCCTGCGGCCATCGGAATTTCCGGCCAATTGTTTTTGTCGTCTGGGGCTTCATTGTGTGAGTTCCGGCGCGGGACTCCTTGTCCTTAGGTGCCAAGAGGTAACTTTTCATGCCATAAAATGTCTTCCGACAGCACAATTCGTGATTTGACAAGAGAGCCTGCCTTGTGTCTTATTCTTAAGCCCAAGGCCCGACCACAACTATAAAAAGCGTTCATCTCGAATAATGCTGGGCCTGTAGTCCTGTGAGGAGATTTAGCATGAAGTCCGGACACTCTGGCTGGGTACTCGCCATCGCACGTACTCTGGATGCCTATAGTCTGTCCCATGAAGACATCTTTCATCAGGTAGGCATGGACCCGGATATGCTCCGGGATGCCAATAGCCGCTATTGGCAGGAAATGATCAGTCGACTGTGGTGCACTGCCGTCAAGGAAACCGGTGACCCCAACTTCGGCCTCAAGGTGGCCAGGCGGATCCGCCCCTCTTCCTTTCATGTGGTGGGACATGCAATGAGCTGCAGCGCTACTCTGGGCGCTGCCATTCACCGCTTTGCCCGCTATGCCAAGCTGATTTCCAGCTCGGCGATGATCGGGCTGAAGGAAAGCGATGAGCAACTGAAACTGACCTTTGCCTTCGATACCGGGGATATGCCGGTACTGCCGGAAACCATGGATACGGTAGTCGCAGGTCTGGTGTGCTTCAACAACTGGATCGTGGGTGATGACGTCCCCCCACTGGAGGTCCGCCTGCGCCGCCCCCGCCCCGCCGACACCGAGGAATATCGACACCTTCTGCAATGTACAGTCCTCTTCGAGCAGGAGGAAGACAGCATTATTTACCAACAGACCGACATGCATCGCCCGATGCTGTCTGCCGACGAGCAGCTGGCATCGACTCTCGACAGCATGGCCGTCACGCAGATGGCACAATTGTCCGAACGCTTTGCCCGCAAGGTACGCGACTGTCTTCTGATGCAGCTGGAGCAGGAAAGCGAAGTATCGCGCAAGGCTACAGCCGAATTGATGCACATGACCGAGCGCACTCTGTTACGGCGTCTCAAGGAGGAAGGCACCACCTTCCAGGAAGTGCTGGATAACCTCCGCGAAGAACTCGCCTACCAGTATCTGCAGCGCCCGGACTGCACCGTGCAGAGCGTGTCCTTCATGCTTGGCTTTTCCGACGCCAGCACCTTCTCCCGCGCCTTCAAACGCTGGACCGGACGCCGACCAAGTCTGGCGCAGCACGACATGGCCCCCCACGACCCCTGATGTGTGGTAGAGAGGGATGCCGACCTCTCATTCCTTCCACATACATAATGATTGTCACATTACGCCCGAAGATGGCTCACCCGGCCATCGCCGCGCCGTGCAAGGCCGAATAGGGTTGAAGCATCTTTCTGCACTACAACAACAATCAGGAGAGTCATCCCATGAACCTTGAATGGTCCCAGTACTGGATTGGTCTGTTTGCCGGCAATACCGACGAGCTGATGACGCTATATGCCGAGAAATTCGAGTTCGAGGACGTCAATCTCGAGGTCCACATCAAGAATGATCTGGCTGCTCTGCGCCGCTTCTTCAGTGGTTTCAACAACGACGACAAGGCCAAGTCACAGGATGTCTTCAAGGTGTTCGACTACGTCGGCGACAACCGCCTGGGTTCTTTCCAGTGGACCTGGGAAACCGTGCACGCGGGAGACTTCCTGGGCGTCGCGGCTGCTGGCAAAACCACCAAGACCCGCGGCGTTACCGTCATGGGTTGGGACGAGAACGGCAAGATCATCCTGGAGCGCAGCATCTGGGATGCGATCCCGGTATTGCGCCAGCTTGGCGCTATCACCTGAACGGCAGGTCTGAGGACGCAGCGCATGACTGATATTTATACGGAGCTGTTTTCCCTGTCGGGCAAGACCGCACTGGTTACCGGCGGGGCCAAGGGCATCGGCGCGATGATTACCCGTGTACTGATCCGCGCTGGCTGCCGGGTCTTTGTTACCGGGCGCAGCGGTAAAGCAGCCCAGGCGCTGCAGGCGGAGCTGGGCGAGGCCGCGCCGCTGACCTTTCTCCAGCATGACCTGTCGCGCCAGGAGGATATCCAGGCGCTGGCCGATGAGCTGGCAAGCGCCAGCCCGCAGCTGCATATTCTGGTCAACAACGCGGGCACCTTCAATGCCGCGGCCCTGGGCGAAACCGCAGCAGACAACTGGGACGCGCTGATGGGCCTGAATTTGCGCGCCCCCTTCATGCTCACCCAGGCGCTGCTGCCCCTGCTGGAGGCGGCCGGTAGCGCCAGCGATCCGGCACGCATCATCAACCTGGGCTCGATCGGCGGGTTAATGCCGCAGAGCAACGGCGGCGCCTATGCCTATGGCTGCAGCAAGGCGGCTATCCATCAGCTGACGCGCATGCTGGCGTCAGACCTGCGTGACCGCCATATCAACGTCAATGCCATCGCGCCGGGGTACTTCCCAAGCGACATGACCTCCGGCTTCTTCGAGGCAGTACCAAATCTGCGCGAGCAGATGCTGGCGCAGATACCCGCAGGGCGTTTCGGCAGTGAAGAGGATGTCGGCGGCATGGTGGTCTTCCTCGCATCACGCGCTGGGGCCTACCTGACCGGATCGATCACCGCGCTGGACGGCGGTCTGCTCGCTGCCCCCTGAGAGGAACAACAATCATGGCTTCAGTTACGACAGTAGCGCTGCTACGCAAGAAAGACGTCATGGATATGGCCCTGTTCAGCAAGTACTGGCGGGACGTACATGGAATGCTGGCTACCCGTATCCCGGGGTTCCGCTCCTATGTACAGTACCACCTGGATACGGCACATACGGCCAGCCTGCACGGCATCGCTGTGGTCGACTTCGACAGCGAAGATCTGCGGGGAGGGCTGGCTGACAGCGAGGTGGCCGCCCTTATCCGCGAGGATGAGGTCAACCTGTTCCAGAGTTCACTGCTGTACAACCTCCCTTCGGGTGCTGACGAGCTGTGGCAGCAGTCCGCCGCACCGCAGACACAATTGAAGCACGGGTTCCTGCTGCTGCGTGGATGCGCAGCAGCCAGCACCGAGCTGTTGTGCCAGACGCTGCAGCAGCACTCGGATATTCAGAGCCTGCGCCACTTCGCACTGGATCGCGGTGATGCCGGGCACTGGAAAACCCCGGGGGTTGATAACCAACTGTCGCCTGACAACCAGTTCGATCTCATGCTGCAGATCACCGCTGCGAACTCCTTTCCCACTGGCGCAGTAGAGCAAGCCGTGCAGTCACTGCCCGTCGCTCCGACGCAAGTGCAGCTGTACCCAGTGCAGTCGACTTATGCCATGGTCGCCGATGGTCGCCCAACGCATCTCGGACTGCGCGGGCTGGATGTATTGCAGACCATCGAGGCCGCAGGAGCGGATAATCAACTGGATTCCAAGCTCCTGCAATGCCTATACGGAGTGACGCCCTGAGCCTGCCCTACGAAGCCTTTGCCGACCACAATATCGGGCGCTATGGGATATATCGGGTGATGGAGGCGACGAGGTTGTCGACGTTCTGACCTGCTGCCAACGCGCCCCAAATGGCGTGTCGAGTTCCATCTCGACACAATGCACGCAAGCTCCCAGAGCAGCAGCTACTTCCTTCCGGCTCTCAATCCCCCAGACAACTGGCCAGAATATCCATCCCCTCCTCCACCTCCACATCAGTGGCGGTCAGCGGTACCAGGATGCGGATGACGTTGGCGTACTGGCCGCAGGAGAGCAGCAGCAGGCGTTTTTCCCGGGCGCGGATGACCAGTCGGCTGGCCAGTTCCGGGTCGGGGTGGCCGTCTTCGGTGAACAGTTCGAAGGCGACCATGGCGCCCAGTCCGCGCACCTCGGCGATGCGTTTGTCCGCTTCGGCCAGCTGATTCAGGCGGCGGGTCAGCATGTCGCCCAGGGTGCGGGCGCGGGCCAGCAGGTTTTCCTCTTCGAATACTTCCAGTACCGCCAGCGCCGCTGCGCAGGACACCGGGTTACCGGCATAGGTGCCGCCCAGTCCACCGGGGGCGATGGCGTCCATCAGCTCGGCACGGCCACAGACTCCCGACAGCGGAAAGCCCCCGGCCACCGATTTGGCAAAGGTGGTCAGATCGGCGCTCACGCCCATCTGTTCCATGGCAAAGAAGGTACCGGTACGTCCGGCGCCGGTCTGCACCTCGTCGGCAATCAGCACTATACCGTGCAGATCGCACAGGGCGCGCAGGCGTTGCATGAAGGCCGGGGAAGCCACCCGGAAGCCGCCTTCGCCCTGCACCGGCTCGACCACCAGCGCGGCGATATCCTTCGGCTCGGCATCGGTCTTGAAGATCTGTTCGATGCTGTCGATGGCGTCGTCTTCGCTGATGCCATGCAGCGCATCCGGGAAGCGCGCGCGGAACACGCCGCCGGGCATCAGCCCCATGCCGGATGAGTAGGGCATGACCTTGCCGGTCATCGCCAGGGTCATCATGGTGCGGCCATGGTAGCCCCCGGCGAAGGCGATCACCCCGGCGCGACCGGTGGCAGCCCGGGCGATCTTCACCGCGTTTTCCAGCGCTTCGGAGCCGGTGGTGACCAGCAGGGTCTTCTTGGCGAAATCCCCCGGCACCAGTTGGTTGATCCGTTCGCACAGCGCCACATAGGGCTCGTAGGCCACCACCTGAAAGCAGGTATGGGTATAGAGCTCGAGCTGGCGCTTGACCGCATCCATCACCTTCGGGTGACGGTGCCCGGTATTGAGCACAGCAATGCCCCCGGCAAAGTCGATGTGCTGGCGGCCTTCGACGTCCCAGATGCTGGCGTTCTCGGCGCGCTCGATGAATACCGGGTGGATCTGCCCCACCCCTCTGGCGACGGCCTGTTCACGCCGCAGCATCAGGGACTGGTTGTTCTCGGTCATGGCGATACTCCTTGCGATCGGCGGTCAGATGCCGCCCAGACACAGGTATTTGATTTCCAGATACTCGTCGATGCCGTACTTCGAGCCTTCGCGGCCCAGCCCGGAGGCCTTCATGCCGCCGAAGGGTGCCACCTCGGTGGAGATCAGCCCGGTGTTGATGCCGACCATGCCGTACTCCAGCGCCTCGGCCACGCGGAATACCCGGCTCAGATCCCGGGCGTAGAAGTAGGCGGCCAGTCCGTATTCGGTATCGTTGGCCTGACGGATGACATCGGCCTCATCGCTGAAGCGGAACAACGGCGCCACCGGACCGAAGGTCTCCTCACGGGCGATCAGCATGCTGCTGTTCACCTCGGTGAGGATGGTCGGTTCGAAGAACAGACCGCCCAGCGCATGGGGCTTGCCCCCGGCCAGCAGCTGGGCACCGCCGTCCAGGGCATCGTCGATATGCCGCTGCACCTTGTCCACCGCCTCGGCATTGATCAGCGGGCCGGTGGTCACGCCTTCACGGGCGCCATCGCCCACCTCCAGCCGCCGCACCGCAGCCGCCAGTTTCTCGGCAAAGGCGTCGTAGACCTCATCCTGCACATACAGGCGGTTGGCACAGACGCAGGTCTGGCCCGCGTTGCGGTACTTGGAGATCATCGCCCCTTCCACCGCCGCGTCCAGATCCGCGTCATTGAACACGATAAAGGGCGCATTGCCGCCCAGCTCCAGCGACAGCTTCTTGATGCTCGGTGCACACTGCTGCATCAGGCGCACGCCCACCGCGGTGGAGCCGGTAAAGGACAGCTTGCGCACCACCGGGCTGGCACACAGCTCGGCACCCACTTCGCGGGAACTGTCGACCCCGGCGGTAATCACGCTCAGCAGCCCGGCGGGCAACCCGGCCTGCTCGGCCAGGTGGGCCAGCGCCAAAGCGGAGAAAGGGGTCTGCGGGGCGGGTTTGAGCACCATGGCACAACCGGCGGCCAGCGCCGGGCCAGCCTTGCGGGTGATCATCGCCGACGGGAAGTTCCAGGGAGTGATGGCGGCGGTGACACCCACCGGTTCCTTCTGGATCAAGATGCGCTTGTCGTCCTGATGACCGGGGATGATATCGCCATATACCCGCTTGGCTTCCTCGGCGAACCATTCGATGAATGAGGCAGCGTAGGCGATCTCGCCCCGGGCCTCGGTCAGCGGCTTGCCCTGCTCGGCGGTCATGATCCGCGCCAGGTCTTCCTGGTGCTGCAGAATCAGTTCGAACCAGCGACGCAGGATGCTGGCCCGCTCCTTGGCCGTGCGTTTGCGCCAGCTCTGCTGGGCGCTCTGCGCGGCGGTGATGGCCCGCCGGGTTTCGCTGCTGCCCATATCCGGCACACTGCCCAGCCGCTCGCCGCTGGCCGGATTGAAGATATCGGTACGCTGCCCGTGTTCGGCCTCGCACCATTTCCCATCAATGAAAGCCTGTTGGCGAAATAATTCGGGGACGTGCAGCTCCATGGCAATCTCCTGCTGGGGGCGTGGCGTCACGCATTTGCCACACTCGCGTTTGATATTTCAAACATGCTATGCCGCCGTTGGGCCGCATACAAGCAGTTCCGCTCAGACCAGCGGCTCATCCTCGATGAGGATGCTGCCCGGCTGCTGCCCTTCCTCGAACAGGCCGGCTACCCGCTGCAGACTGGCCAGCAGCATCAGCTGTTCCCAGTCGGCCAGCTTGCCGAAGCGTTCGAGGAAATCACTGGGCAACAGCGCCGGCTCCGCCTGGATCACCGCTTCGCCCTTTTCGGTCAGGGTCAGGTGCACCCGGCGCTTGTCGCTGACACTGCGCACGCGTTTGAGCAGCTCGCGGCTTTCCAGCCGGTCGATGATGGTACTCAGGGTCGCCTGGGACACGCTGACCTGCTTGGCCAGAGTACCCAGAGTGCCCTCGCCGGTGGCCTGGATGCTGTGCAGGATCAGCAACTGGATGGGCGTCAGGCCGCTGTGGCGACCCAGCCGCTTGGCGTGAATTTCAGTGGCGCGCTGCAATCGCCGCAAGGCCAGATACAGGTCGTGCATCATATGTAGGTGGTACTCCCGGCAAACCAGCTCGATACCGGCCATTCTGCCACAAACCCCACGCTCTGCGGTAAGCACCGCCCGGCAGTGCGCCTGCGCAGGCCAATAACTTAGAGCAGTAACTAGCAATAACCAGGCCATCCGGCCGAAATCCGAAAAAACCCTTAAACCAAACCGCAGCCAGGGCATCCAAGGTAGAAGCCGGGATTAAATACCGGCTGGATATTCAGAGGTAAAACCATTTCCTCAGGAGCTTCGGATGTGTGGACTGGCGGGTGAATTTCGCTTCGACGGACAACTACCTGAGCTGGATGCTCTGGCCCGGATCAGCGGGCAGATGATCAACCGCGGCCCCGATGCCGCAGGCATGTGGGCCAACGGCCCGGTGGCACTGGCCCACCGACGACTGAAGATAATGGATCTGGCCGAGGCCTCGGGCCAGCCCATGGTGGATACCCAGCTGGGCCTGACGCTGGTATTCAACGGCGCCATCTACAACTACCCGGCACTGCGCGATGAACTGGAAATCCTCGGTTACCAGTTCTTCTCCGAGGGTGATACCGAGGTAGTGCTCAAGGCCTACCACGCCTGGGGCGAACAGATGCTGGAACGCCTCAACGGCATGTTCGCCCTGGCCATCTGGGAGCGGGACAGCCAGCAACTGTTCCTCGCCCGCGACCGCCTCGGTATCAAGCCGCTGTACCTTTCACACACGCCAGAGCGCCTGCGCTTTGCCTCCAGCCTGCCCGCCCTGCTGCGCGGCGGTGATCTGGACACTTCGCTCAACCCGGTGGCCCTCAACCACTACCTGTCGTTCCATGCCGTGGTCCCCGCCCCGCTGACCCTGCTCAACGGGGTCACCAAACTGATGCCCGGACACTGGATGCGCATTGACGCCAGGGGCAATCAACAGCAGCAATGCTGGTGGACACTCGCCTACGGCCCCCATGAGGACGAGCGCGACCTGCCGTTTGCCGACTGGCAGGAGCGGGTGCTGGACAGCCTGCGCAGCGCGGTGAAACGACGTAATCTGGCAGCAGTGGATGTCGGCGTGCTGCTCTCCGGCGGGGTCGACTCCAGCCTGCTGGTCGCCCTGCTGGACGAGGCCGGGGCGCGGGATCTGAAGACCTTTACCATCGGTTTTGCCGACGTCGGTGGCGAGGCAGGCAACGAGTTTCCCTACTCCGACCTGATCGCCGAGCACTACGGCACCGATCATCACCAGTTGATGATCCCCGAGCAGGAGATTCTCGCCCATCTGCCGGATGCGCTGGCGGCGATGAGCGAGCCCATGGTCAGCCATGACTGTATCGCCTTCTACCTGCTGTCCCGGGAGGTAGCCAAGCACTGTCGGGTGGTACAGAGCGGCCAGGGTGCCGATGAAATATTCGCCGGTTACCACTGGTACCCCACCGTGGCCGAAGCCAGCGACCCGCTGGCTGCCTACCAGCAGGCCTTCATGGATCAGGACTTCGCCGATTACCGCCGCATGGTGCAGCCGCAGTGGGTGCAGCAGGATTACGCCGGAGATTTCATCCGCGAGCACTTTGCCCGTCCCGGTGCGGACAGCGGGCTGGACAAGGCCCTGCGCCTGGATGCCACCGTGATGCTGGTCGATGACCCGGTCAAGCGGGTCGACAACATGACCATGGCCTGGGGGCTGGAGGCCCGGGTGCCCTTTCTTGATCATCAGCTGGTCGAACTGGCTGCACGCATTCCCGGCCGATTCAAGCTGCCCAATGACGGCAAGTACGTGCTCAAGGAAGCCGCCCGCAGCCTGCTGCCCGCCGCGGTGATCGATCGGCCCAAGGGCTACTTCCCGGTACCCGGCCTGAAATACCTGCAGGGCGAGACCCTGGACTGGGTACGCGACAGCCTCACCGGCAGCAACGCCCGGCAACGCGGCCTGTTCAACCCGGCGTATGTCGACCGGTTGCTGCAGGACCCCGCCGCCCACATCACCCCACTGGCCTTTATCACCCTGCTGCTGCGCGAGCGTCGGCTGGTATCCGGCCGCATGCTCTACAGCCAGGCGGCCGGGCTGGTCGGCGGCGGACTGGCACTGATACTGATGGCCAGGGTGTCGTCCTCCGGTTTCACCGACGCTGGCGGGCCGGCGGACTGGCTGCTGATCGGGCTGATTTTCGGTCTGGGACTGGTCGGCACTACCCTGATGCTGTACAGCATTGTCGGCTGGGCGCAGGCGCTGCGTCGCGCCGGCCATCACCACCCATCGGAGTAGGCATATGTGGGATCAACGCTACGCCAGTGATGAGTTCGTCTATGGCACCCAACCCAAGCTGTTCCTGGCCGAGCATGCACAGATATTGACCGGACCGGTACTCAGCCAGGCCCGGCTCTCGCGCAACACCGGTGGCCCGAAAGATCCCGATATCCTGCTCGATGCAGAGAAACTGGCTGGGGAATTTCCCGGCTGCGAACTGCTGCTGTGCCGGGAATTGGAGCACGGGGTGATCGAAGTCAGCCTGCATACCGGCATATTCAGCTTCAGCGAGGATACAAGATGATTTTCCGGCAACTGTTCGATACCACTTCATCCACCTACACCTATCTGCTCGCTGATGAAGAACATCGTGAAGCGCTGCTGATTGACCCGGTATTCAGCCAGGCGGGACGCGACCTGGCATTGATCAACGAACTTGGGCTGAAACTGGTCTTGGTGGCCGACACCCATGCCCACGCCGACCATGTCACTGCGGCCTGGCTGCTGAAGCAGAAAACCGGATGCCGCATTGCCTCAGCCAGGGCCATAGGCGCTGAGCATGTTGACCAGCCATTGGATGATGGTCAGAGCTTCGGCGTCGCCGGCATCTCCCTGCTTGCCATTGCCACCCCCGGGCACACCAACGGCTGCATGAGCTACAGGCTGGATGACCCATCAATGGTGTTCACCGGTGATGCGCTGCTGATCCGCGGCTGTGGCCGCAGTGACTTCCAGCAGGGCAGTGCCGAGAAGCTGTATCACTCCCTTACCCAGAAGCTGTTCATGCTACCGGATACCTGCCTGGTCTATCCTGGCCACGATTACCAAGGCCGCACCGTGAGCAGCATCGGTGAAGAAAAGGCCTTCAACGTGCGAGTGGGCAATGGAGCGAGCGAGACTGACTTCATCGAGTTCATGCGCGCCATGCGCCTGCCCCATCCGAAGCTGATTGACGAAGCGGTACCGGCCAACATGCGCAGCGGCTGCCCGGAGGATGGCAAAGTCCCTGCCGTTCCCGACTGGGCAGACATCCGCATGACCTACGGCGGCGTGCCGGAGATCGATGCCGATTGGCTACAGCAGCACCTGGACCGAGTCACCGTGCTGGATGTCCGCTTGAGTGAAGAAGCGACCGACTGCAGTCTCTCCAGCAAGCTGGTGGATATCCATATTCCTCTCGACCAACTGCGTGAGCGTACGGCGGAAGTGCCCAGCGACATACCGGTGGTTACCCTGTGCCGCTCAGGCCGCCGCTCGGCATTGGCGGTGACCATTCTGCAGGAAACCGGTTTTGACCGGGTCGCCAGCCTGAGTCATGGACTCATGGGCATGTCACAGACCTGAAGAGCACGGTGTCAGGCGTGTAGCGAGCCATTCTCAACCAAGCCCGGCGCCCTGACGCCGGCCCGGCTTGCCGCTTTTAGCGAAACCATGGACGCAAAGCCCTTCTATAGGTATCATACCGCGCTCACGCACCCGTAGCTCAGCTGGATAGAGTACCGCCCTCCGAAGGCAATACTCAGCCCCTTGTGCCACGGTGCGGCTAAAGGTCAAAATGACTTCGCATTACTAAGATGCACCCGTAGCTCAGCTGGATAGAGTACCGCCCTCCGAAGGCGGGGGTCACAGGTTCGAATCCTGTCGGGTGCGCCATTTCTCATTTAATTTCAGCACGTTACCCAACCCAAGCAACTTTTCTCAGGCTTACTGCGTCGTCTTCCTGTACCTTCGCTTGCTTCTGTCCATGATTCTCGCCGCTTGCTGAAATGACATCTGCCCTCAGCCGCTGAAAACAGGCCAATTTGGCCGTGTGCCCACTCTGTGCCCAGATTGTGCCCAGGCATTTTTTTGCACAGCGGAGGCCTGTCGATTTTTGAGTACTGCCCTATGTGCCAAATTTGGTGAACCAGCATGCCATCACTGCAGGATTAAACTACCAAGGTGCTAGCAACCATGGTTAGAGTGATTTAAATGAAATTTTGTATGATCATCAAACTCACTCCTTTATGGTGCTTTTCTAATCCTGATATCAATCACACATCACTCCTTCCAAACCTCTGCAGCCAGCGGCAGTTCGTTGAGCTCGGCTCGGGCCTCCCGCCAGCTGGGGTAATGCTCTTCAAGGATTGCGATGAAGCGATCACTGTGCGTGGGCTCGATCAAATGAGCCATTTCATGCACGATGACGTACTCCAGCAAATCCTTCGGTTTTTTCACCAGTTCGGTATTGAGGCGGATGTTTCCATCTGCGTGATTGCAACTGCCCCACTTGGTTTTCATCCGTTGCAGGAAATAGCCTGAAACGCTCACCTTGAGCTTTCGCTCCCACTTCCGAATCAGTGGCGGCACGACCTCGTGCAGCAGCGACTTGTGCCACTCATGCATCACTTCCGCGCGCTTTTCTGCGCTGCTGCCCGGACGAACAATCAGGGTGATCCGTTTATTGCTGAGGACAACACTAGGCTTTACATCCTGGTAGTCCACGGTCATCAGGTAGCGCCGCCCCCAAACGTAGTGGCTCTCACGCTCAACGAACTGGCGAGGTGTTTCCCGGGCCTGACATTCCAGCTTTCTCTGCTGGTCACGAATCCAGACCAACTTTGAGATCGCGTAGGCACGCGCTACTTCTAGGCGAGTGTTGGTTGGGGCGGCGAGGGTCACACGTCCATCAGGCGGATGAACGGTGAGGTGGACATTCTTGATGTCCTTCCTGGTCACCGCTATCGAAATATCGCCCAGTTGTATCGTCTCGTTCATCAGTACCCCGATTGGTTCTTGATGATTTCAAAAATAGCCTGCGTCGCCACCCGATCCCGAGACATGATGGGAAACAGCGCATTGAGCACCTGCTTCTCACGTGTGTCATCACCTTTCCAGCCTGCCGGTGCCTGCTCTCGCATCGCCTGATCGAGTTCGAGCGCCAGCGCCGCTTTGCCATCGTCGTCAGTCGGACAAACGAAAGTTGCTGCCGGAATGCTGGCCAGATTGTTGAAGAGAGCGATCGCCTCCGGGTGACCGTTGAGCACGTGCGGATGGCTACCCGTATTCTTGGCCGCCATCTTTTTCACCAACTCTTCGGCCTTCTGGAGAAATTTCTCGTAGGCAGCGGTGTCATCGCGTTTTTGCTTGATCAGGTCTTCGAGGAGCTTGGAGATCTCGTCGTAAAACTTCGGATCAGTCAGTTGATCCCGAATGATCGTCTTGCGGACGTTGTTGATGATGCCTTCAGCAATCGCATTCCTCGACAGCTTGCCCTTCTGGTTGAGCTTCTTGGCAATGGCGTCGTGAATGCCGGTTTCGATGATCAGCTCGGTCAGTGAGAGCGAGCTGAGATTTCCCAAATCTTCAGCTGGGTCTGCTTGGATGTAGGTGTTGATGAGGTGGCGCATATCCGCCTCATAAGGCTTAATGTCCAACTCTTCGCCTGAATGCTTCTTGATCGCCGTGCGAGTATCGCTGTAGAACTCGATCTCCTTTTCGAGTGCAGCAATATCAGCCGCTGAATATCCTGCGTCCTCAAGGTTCTGGGCAATTGCCGCATAGGCTCGCAGGAATGCGGCTGCTGACTTGTAGAACGAGATGCGCAGCGGCTCGGTGTTCAGTAACGCTTCTGGATCGTTGGCATCACCGCAGAAGTAGTGGAGGTACTGCTCCATCTCGCGGGGCATGGCCACCGGCTCACACAAGTAGCGCAGTGCTTCCCGGGCAGCATCGAGCTGCGCCTTGCCTTCCTTCAGCCAGTCTTTCACGGCTACGTTGCCGTCATCGCCACCTTCGTCGATGTCCAGCTCGTCCGATGTGTAAACGGCGATGGAGTCCTGCACCTTCTCGAACAGCTCTTTGTAGTCGACAATGTGGCCATAGTCCTTGTCGTCGCCGTCGAGCCGGTTTGTGCGGCAGATAGCCTGGAACAGGTTGTGATCGCGCAGCTCGTTGTCGAGGTAGATGTAGGTGCAGGAAGGCGCATCGAACCCGGTCAGCAGCTTGCTCACCACGATTAGCAGCTTCAGATTGGCAGGCTCATCGATGAAGCGCTGCTTGGTCTTGTCCTCGTAGTCCTTAGTGGTCTGATCTTTCTGCAGGACGTGCTGGGTGTAGGTGTCAAACTTGTAGCGCTCGTCGCTGTCCTTGGGTTCGCGCGAAATCGCGTTGTGGTTAGGCTCGTAGGACGTAATGATTCCGCAGTACTTGCCAAACGACGTGTTCTGGAACAAGCGGAAGTAGTGGCAGGCGTCGTAGATGGAGGCTGCTACCAGAATGGCCGTGCCCCGGTCATTGTTCAGACGCGGCTGGACTCCGAAGTCGTGGATGATGTCGGCGATGATGCGCTGCTTGCGCTCACCGGCACTCATCAGCTCTTCCATCGTCGCCCAGCGCTTACGCAGAACC
>Ga0172382_10001159_pt1 | contig 47870 bp, 38 predicted proteins | sample Leawel138RmetaG_FD_122245 | JGI IMG/M metagenome (GOLD analysis project Ga0172382, IMG submission 122245) | Leachate microbial communities from a municipal landfill in Southern Ontario, Canada - Leachate well 138R metaG | ecosystem: Engineered > Solid waste > Landfill > Unclassified | place... | reverse complement strand
CTGCCCGAGGGGATCGTCTGGCAGACCAACGACACCGATCCGGTGTTCGCTTCCCCCGAGGCGGTGCGCGGCGGCACTCTCCACGAGGCCCTGCTGAGCTTTCCGTTGACCTTTCGCACCGTGGGGCCCGATTCCAATTCCAGCTTCCGCAGTGCCATCCTGGACAACCAGCTCAGCCTGGTGGGCATCCATCCCAACACGGAAAAGATTATTCCCGAGCTGGCCACCCACTGGGCCTTCGACGACGACCGGCGCACCATGTACTTCAAGCTCGACAAACGGGCTCGCTGGTCGGACGGGCATCCGGTCACCGCGGACGATTTCGCCTACACCTTGGATTTCATGCGTTCCGAGCACATCGTGGCCCCCTGGTACAACGACTACTACAGCCGCGAGATCGAGCGGGTCATCATCTACGACGACCACACCCTGGCCGTGGTGGCGGCCCGGCCGGTGCCCGACCTGCACCTGCGCATCGCCATCGCCCCCACGCCGGAACATTTTTACGGTCAACTGGGCGATGATTTCGTCATGGCGTATAACTGGAAAATTGTTCCCAATACCGGCGCCTACCAGATCAGCGACTTCGAAAAGGGGCGGCGGGTGCGTTTCAAACGCAAGGCGAACTGGTGGGCCGAGGACCGGCGCTACTTCAAACATCGCTTCAACGTCGATACGGTGGTCTTCACCGTGGTACGTGACTTCAACCTCATGTGGGAGTATTTCAAGAAGCGGCGGCTGGACACCTTCGCCCTGAACCTGCCGGCGTATTGGCACGTCAAATCCAAAACCGACGTGATCGAGAAGGGCTACGTGGAGCGGATCTGGTTCTTCAACGACACCCAGCAGTCCGCCCAGGGGCTCTGGCTCAACCTGGACCGGGAGATCTTCGCCGACCGGCGGGTCCGCTATGCCTTTGCGCATGCGATGAATATCGAAAAGGTCATCGACCAGGTGTTGCGGGGAGACTTCTACCGTCTCGAACACGGGTTCATGGGCTATGGGGACTATTCCAACCCGGACATCCGGGCCCGGCGCTTCGACCTGGGAAAAGTCGAGGCGCTGATGACCGATGCCGGTTGGCAGCGGGGCACCGACGGCATCTGGGCCCGCGGCGACCAGCGCTTTGCCGTGGAGGTGACCTATAGCCTCGAAGAGCATACGGCGCGCCTGGTGGTGCTCAGGGAGGAAGCTCGCAAGGCCGGGATCGAGCTGGAATTGCGGCGCCTGGATGCCACCGCGGCGTACAAGAAGGTGCTGGAAAAGAAGCACGACGTGGCCTGGATGGGCTGGAGCACCTCTCTGCGGCCCCAGTACTGGGAGCACTTTCACTCGGCCAATGCCCACAAGCCCCAGACCAACAATATCACCAACACCGACGACCCCCAGATGGACCGGCTCATCGACGCCTACCGCAATTCCCTCGACGCCGGGCAGCGGGCCGCCCTCAGTCGGCAGATCCAGGAGAAGATCCACGAGATCGGCGCCTTCGTGCCCACCTTCATGGTGCCTTACGTCCGCCAGGCCTATTGGCGGTGGTGGTGCCTGCCGGATCCGGCCGGCACCCGGCACACCGGCGACCTTTTCGATCCGTTCAGCAGCGCCACCGGCGGGCTGTTCTGGTACGACGCCGAGCGCCGCACCGAAACCGAGGCGGCGATGAAGGGGGACCACGGTTTTGGCCCCGTCACCCGGATCGACGATACCTACAAGATGCCTTCGCTGCGCTGAGGCGGATTTGCCGATGAACAACACCATCCTGCGAGTGGAGCGACTGTCGGTGAGTTTTGCCACCGAGAAAGGGCGATTGACGGCGGTGGAGGACGTCTCTTTTTCTCTTCGCCGCGGAGAAACCCTGGGGCTGGTGGGCGAAAGCGGCTGCGGCAAGAGCGTCACCGCCCTGTCCATCATGCGCCTGTTGCCCCGACCCGCCGGGCGAATCGAGGCCGGTCGGATCATGCTGGAAAATACCGACCTCCTGCGCCTGCCGGCGGCGGACCTGCCCGGATTGCGGGGCCGCCGCATCGCCATGATCTTCCAGGAACCGATGACGGCCCTCAACCCGGTGCACCGCCTCGGCCAACAGGTGGCCGAGGCGGTGCACCTCCATCGGCCCGAACTGGACGAGAAGGCCGTGGGCCAAGAAGTGGTGGCGATGCTGAAGCAGGTGCGCATTCCGGAGCCGACATCCCGGGTCAAGGCCTATCCCCACCAGATCTCCGGCGGCATGCGTCAACGGGTGATGATCGCCATGGCCCTGGCGGCCCGACCGGACATCCTCATCGCCGACGAGCCCACCACGGCCCTGGACGTGACCATTCAGGCCCAGATTCTCAGCCTGATGCGGGACCTGCAAGCCGAAACCGGCACGGCGATCATCTTTATCACCCACGATCTGGGGGTGATCGCCGAACTGTGTCACCGGGTGGCGGTGATGTACGCTGGGCGCATCGTGGAAAGCGCGGCGGTGGAGACGCTTTTTCGCAGCCCAAGGCATCCCTACACCCAGGGCCTCCTGGCGGCTATTCCCCGCCTGGACCGGACACCCAAGGCGCCGCTGGCCACCATCGAGGGGACGGTGCCGGCCCTGGACACCATGCCCCCGGGATGTCGCTTTGCCAACCGCTGCCCCCGGGTGATGGAGCGTTGCCACCTGGCGCCACCGCCGCTGGTCGAGGTTGGCGAGGGGCACGCAGTGGCGTGCTATCTTTACAGCTGAAAGGACCCAAAGGACAAAAAAATGAAGAAGCGGCATTTCAGGCACCGGATCTTGGTCTTTTGGGTCTCTTTTTTGAGGAATTACTGAAGATACAATGAGCGCGCCACTTCTGCAAATCGAAGACTTGACCATGCACTTCCCCGTGCGAGGCGGGGTGCTGCGGCGGCAGGTGGCCACGGTGCACGCCGTGGATGGAATCCGTCTATCCGTGGAAGCCGGGCAGACCCTCGGATTGGTGGGCGAAAGCGGATGCGGCAAGACCACGGTGGGCCGCTGCATCGTTGGTTTGTACAAACCAACGGCAGGACGGGTGCGCTTCGACGGCCGGAACATCGCCGGGGCAGGCGCCGGGGAGCTCAAAAAAATCCGCAGGGATTTGCAGATGATTTTTCAGGATCCCTTCGAGTCCCTCAACCCCCGGCACACGGTGGGGGAAATCCTGGGGGAACCCTTCGATATCCACCGCATCGGCACCTCGGCCGACCGAGCGGCGCGGGTTCAGGCCCTCATGGAACGGGTGGGGATGGATCCCGGCGCCGTGGACCGTTTCCCTCACGAATTCTCCGGCGGGCAACGCCAGCGCATCGGCATCGCCCGGGCCATCGCCCTCAATCCGCGGCTTGTCGTCTGCGACGAGCCGGTGTCCGCCCTGGACGTGTCCATCCAAAGCCAGATTCTCAATCTCTTGCTGAAATTGCAGCAGGAAATGGGATTGGCCTACCTTTTCATCGCCCACGATCTGGCGGTGGTCAAACACGTCTCGGATCGTATTGCCGTGATGTACCTGGGCAAGATCGTGGAGCAAGCTCCGGCTGAAACCCTTTACCGAAATCCCCTTCATCCATACACCGTGGCGCTGATCGCCGCCATCCCCGAAGCCGACCCGTTCCGTCGTAAGGTTCATCCGTTGCTCGGCGGCGATGTTCCCTCACCGCTGAACCCGCCTCCGGGGTGCCGTTTTCATCCCCGTTGTCCCATCGCCATCCAACGCTGCCGGGAAGAGGCGCCGATGCTGAAGGCCGCCGCTGGCGGGGACCACCTCGTGGCCTGCCACCGGGCCGGTGAACTGCGCCTACCGGATACCGGTTGACCGTTTGGCATCCTTGGATTTTAAAACCGCCCCCGAGGCCTGGAATTTTCCTTATGCCAAACCCGGCGCCGCCATGTATAATTGCGCCCAACGAATTCTGATCCGGGACTGCAAAACAGTGAGGAGGCGACGATGGCCATCCATCCACAGGCCGGGCAAACGGCCCCGCCCGCCATGCGGGCCAACATTCCACACTTGGTGACCGACTACTACACCCGGCACCCTGATCCGGAGGATCCTTCCCAGCGGGTGGCCTTCGGCACCTCGGGCCACCGGGGATCATCGCTCAAGGGCAGCTTCAACGAAGACCATATTCTGGCCATCACCCGGGCCATCTGCGAACAGCGCCGGGCCGCCGGCGTGGATGGGCCTCTGTTTATCGGCAAGGATACCCATGCCCTCTCCGAGCCGGCTTTTGCCACGGCCCTGGAGGTGCTGGCGGCGGAATCGGTGACGGTGATGATCCCCGCCGATCTGGGCTACACCCCCACTCCAGCGGTTTCCCACGCCATCCTGACCTACAACCGGGGCCGGCGTAGCGGGCTGGCCGACGGCATTGTCATCACCCCCTCCCACAATCCGCCCGAGGACGGCGGGTTCAAGTACAACCCCCCCCATGGCGGTCCGGCGGAAACCAAGATCACCGCCGCCATCGCCGAGCGGGCCAACACCCTGCTGGTCGACGGCCCCGAGCACATCGCCCGCTGGCCACTGGCCAAGGCCCTGGCCGCCGATACGACCCGACGCTACGACTACATCGGCGTCTACACGGCCGATCTGGCGGCCGTGGTGGACCTGGCGGCGGTCGCTTCGGCCGGCTTGAAGTTGGGCGTCGATCCCATGGGCGGGGCGGCCGTGGCTTTCTGGGAACCCATCGCCGAGCGCTACGGCCTGTCCATCGAGGTGGTCAACCCCCTGGTGGACCCCACCTTCGGCTTCATGCCCCTGGACAAGGACGGCAAGATCCGCATGGATTGCTCTTCTCCCTACGCCATGCGGGGCCTCATCGACCTGAAAGACCGCTTCGACATCGCCTTCGGCAACGACACCGACGCCGATCGCCACGGCATTGTCACCCGGGCCGGCGGTCTGCTCAACCCCAACCACTTTCTCGCCGTGGCCGTCTGGTACCTGTTCCAGCACCGGCCGGACTGGCCGGCGACAGCCGGTGTCGGTAAAACCCTGGTCTCCAGCGCTATCATCGATCGCATCGCCGCAGATCTGAATCGACCGCTGGTGGAGGTGCCGGTGGGATTCAAGTGGTTCGTGGACGGGCTGTTGACCGGGACTCTCGGCTTCTGTGGCGAGGAAAGCGCCGGGGCCGCCTTCCTGCGCCGCGACGGCACCGTCTGGACCACGGACAAGGACGGGATCATCATGGATCTGCTGGCCGCCGAGATCATGGCCCGCACCGGCAAGGATCCCTTCGATCTTTACGGTCGAATCGAGGCGCGCCTCGGCCGGTCGGTATACCGGCGCATCGATGCGCCGGCCAGCGCGGCTCAACGGGCGGTGTTCGGCGGTTTGTCGGCCGAGTCCATCACCGCCACGGAGTTGGCCGGAGATTCCATCGTCGCCATTCAGACCCGGGCGGCGGGCAACGGGGCCCCTATCGGCGGCCTCAAGGTAGCCACGGCCAACGGTTGGTTCGCCGCCCGGCCTTCCGGCACGGAAGATATCTACAAGATTTACGCGGAAAGCTTTGTGGGGGAGGCGCATCTCGTGCGCCTGCAAGAGGAGGCGAAAGCCATGGTGGATAGCGCTTTCAAGGCGGCGGGGGTTTGAGCCAACGCATCAGCCAAACCGTTTCTGCCGGGAAGAGACCCGAAGACGCGATGAATCGGATCTCAACGATATCTGAGAAACCAAGGAGACCAAGGTGGATCGCAATGAAATGATTCGGGCCGTGGAGGCCCACGACGGCTACTGGGACATTATCGTGGTGGGGGGCGGGGCCACCGGCCTGGGAGTGGCGGTGGATTCGGCCAGCCGGGGTTACAAAACCCTGTTACTGGAGCAACACGACTTCTCCAAGGGGACTTCCAGCCGCAGCACCAAGCTGATTCACGGCGGGGTGCGCTACCTGCGCCAGGGCAACGTGTCGCTGGTGATCGAAGCCCTCCACGAGCGGGGACTGATGTTGCAGAACGCCCCCCATCTCGTTAGCCACCAGTCCTTTATCGTGCCCAATTACGAGTGGTGGGACGGGCCGTTTTACGGGGCAGGAATGAAAGTCTACGACCTGCTGGCGGGGAAACTGGGCCTGGGGCCGTCCAAGTGGCTGTCACGGGAAGAAACCCTGGCGCGGATCCCGACCCTGGAACCCGAAGGGCTGCGCGGGGGGGTCATCTACTACGACGGACAGTTTGACGATGCCCGCCTGGCCGTCAACCTGGCCCAGACTGTGGTGGATCACGGCGGCGTGGTGCTCAACTACATGCGGGTGACGGATTTTATCAAGTCCGGGGACATGATCCAGGGCGTCGTGGCCGTGGATGAGGAAACCGGCCGACCCTGGGAGCTCAATGGCCGGGCAGTGATCAACGCCACCGGCGTCTTCGCTGATGACCTGCTGATGCGAGACAATCCTGAAGCCCGACGCCTGATTACCCCCAGCCAGGGGGTGCACCTGATTCTGGACAATAGTTTTTTGCCTGGCGACAGCGCCGTCATGGTGCCCCAGACCGCCGATGGCCGGGTTCTGTTCGCCGTCCCCTGGCACGGTCGGGTGGTGGTGGGAACCACGGATACCCCGGTGGATGAAGTCAGCCTGGAGCCTCGGGCCCTGGAGTCGGAAATCGATTTCATCCTGGAGCACGCCGCCCGTTACCTGCGCAAGGACCCGACCCGAGCGGACGTCAAGAGCGTCTTTGCCGGCCTGCGGCCCCTGGTGGATCCGGGGCACAGCAAATCCACCTCTGCCATTTCCCGGGATCACTATCTGGTGGTGTCGGAGTCCGGCCTGGTGACCATCACCGGGGGCAAATGGACGACCTACCGCAAGATGGCCGAGGCCACCATCAACCAGGCACTGATGGTGGCCGGTTTGCCGGATCGCGAATGCGCCACGCGCAACCTGAGAATCCACGCGTGGCTCAAGAACGTCGACAAGCGCGATCCGCTGCACGTCTACGGATCCGATGCGGTGTACCTGAAGAAAATGATGCGCGCCGAACCCGAGCTGGCCAAGCTCCTGCACCCGGATCTGCCTTACACCCGGGCGGAAGTGGTGTGGGCTGTGCGTGAAGAGATGGCCCGTAGCGTGGAAGATGTGCTGAGCCGCCGCACCCGGGCCCTGCTGCTCGACGCCCGGGCCAGTATCGAGATGGCATCTGAAACCGCCCGCATCATGGCCGTCGAACTGGACCAGGATGACGCCTGGGTTGACGGTCAAGTAGCCGATTACACCACCCTGGCCGAGGGGTATTTGGCGTCCTGAATGGCCGGATTTGGGCCGGCGGCAAAAGGCACTGCGCCGGGGGTGTCGCCGGTGGTTTCAGAAAACTGAAGCAGGACAGAATACTCAGCGAATGCCGTAGCGCCGTCGTCCGCAAGCCGCTCTGGATCCGGCGCCCCGGAAAACTCGGCGCCAACCGTCCGTAAGCCCGGACAGGGCCGCAACGTTTGCCAAGCGGCACTGCCGCGATGAGAGAAATTTTCGTTTTGGCCTAAGCAGAGTACTGTCCGGGCCAACGGACGGTAAGCGCCTCAGACAGTTCCGGGGCGGCGGTCCAGAGCGGCTCGCTCCCGCCGGGAGAAAAGCGCGTGAAGGGCGAGTCGAGCAAAACCTTTTCTGGTTGGTTTTCAGCACATTGGAATATTTTAGTGGGCGGCCAGGGGGTTGAGTTTTGACGATCGGCAAGCTGTTTGAGGCGCTTAGGGCGCGTTGGGCGCCACCGAACTCGGTTTGCGCCAGAGGCATGGCATCGCGCTTTCGCACCAGCCGGTCGCCTGCATTGCGGCGCGGTGGCGGCCTAAGGGCCCTTGGCGCCGAGTTCTTGACGGCGGCTAAACTCAACTCCCTGGTCGCCCCGGTAGTTTCAGAAAACTGAAGCAGGACAGAATACTCAGCGAATGCCGTAGCGCCGTCGTCCGCAAGCCGCCCTGGATCCGGCGCCCCGGAAAACTCGGCGCCAACCGTCCGTAAGCCCGGGCAGGGCCGTAACGTTTGCCAAGCGGCACTGCCGCGATGAGAGAAATTTTCGTTTTGGCCCAAGCAGAGTACTGTCCGGGCCAACGGACGGTAAGCGCCTCAGACAGTTCCGGGACGGCGGTCCAGCGCGGCTTGCTTCCGCCGGGAGGCGATTTCAGCAATAGCGACGGGTTGCTGATGCCACTTACTGAGCCTTTTCAGTAAATTGGCACCTTTAGGGACTTTGGGCTGTTTCGGATGGCAGTAAGTGGAGTCACCGGGATAAAATAGCAAAGCGCCAACGGAGAACCACCATGGAGACATACATCGGTGCCCTGGACCTGGGCACCACCAGTGACCGGTTCATCATTTTCGATCATCGGGGACGCATCATGGGCCTGGATCAGCGGGAGCATGCCCAGATTTTTCCCAAGCCGGGCTGGGTGGAACACGATCCCATGGAGATCCGTGACAACGCCTACCGGGTGATGCGCAACGCCCTGCGGCAGGCCGGCATCGAGGGCCACCAACTGGCGGCCCTGGGGATCGCCAACCAGAGGGAAACCACCGTGGTTTGGGAACGCAAAACCGGCCGGCCCTTCTACAACGCCATCGTCTGGCAGTGCACCCGCACCGATGCCATCTGTCGGCACCTCAGCGCCGAGGGCGGACAGGACCGGTTCCGGGAGCGCACCGGCTTGCCGGTGGCAACCTACTTTTCCGGCCCCAAGTTGCGCTGGGTGCTGGATCAAGTGCCGGCGGCCCGAAGGGCGGCAACGGTTGGCGATGCCTGTTTCGGCACCATCGAAAGCTGGCTGGTCTGGTGGCTCACCGGAGGCCCGGAAAGCGGCACCCACGTCACCGACGTGACCAACGCCAGCCGCACCCTGATGATGAACCTGGCCGACTGTGACTGGGATCCGGAGATTCTCGGCGTCCTGGAGGTGCCGCGGCGGATCCTGCCACGGATCGTTTCTTCATCGGATCCCGAGATCTGGGGACACACTTCGGTGAGCGGCCCCCTGGGGGCGCGGGTGCCGGTGTGCGGCGCCCTGGGAGATCAGCAGGCGGCCCTGGTGGGCCAGGCCTGTTTTTCCCCTGGAGAGGCCAAGAATACCTACGGTACCGGTTGCTTCCTGCTCCTGAATACCGGCGAGACGCCGGTGGCCTCTCGCCACGGGTTGATTACCTCGGTGGCCTACCGGCTGGGCAGTCAGGCCCCGGTCTACTGCTTAGAAGGTTCCATCGCCGTGGCCGGGGCGTTGGTCCAATGGCTGCGTGACAACCTGGGGATCATCGAAACGGCCGTTGAAGTGGAGTCCCTGGCCGCCGGCGTGGCGGACAGCGGCGGGGCCTACATCGTGCCGGCCTTTTCAGGGCTTTTCGCCCCTTACTGGCGCGCCGACGCCCGGGGCGCCATTGTCGGCCTGACCCGCTATGTGACCAAGGGGCACTTGGCCCGGGCCGTGCTCGAAGCCGTTGCCTTCCAGACCTGCGACATCGTGGCCGCCATGAACCGGGATTCGGGAGTCGCCTTGAGCCATTTGAAGGTCGATGGAGGAATGGTGGCCAACGATCTGCTGATGCAGATCCAGGCCGATCTGCTCGGGGTGCCGACCATCCGGCCCCGGATCAGTGAAACCACGGCCTTGGGAGCGGCCTATGCCGCCGGATTGGCGGTGGGTTTCTGGTCTGGGCTGGAAGACCTGAGGCGCAACTGGGCCGAGGACCGGACTTGGGCGCCCCAAATGTCCGTGGAGCGACGTACCGCCGCCTTGGCCGGCTGGCAGAAGGCCGTGGCGCGTACCTTCGACTGGGTCGAGGGGTGAGGGTTGCCGTTTGGCGGGGTTCAAAAGCCCGGGTTCAAGGTTCGAGATTCGGGGTTTGGGGCTTCAGGTTTCAGCTCGGCCGCTGGCCGCCGTGTTTTCCTCTGAAATCTGTCGCAGCCCCGTGGGCAGGACCTTCAGACGCCGGCGTCGGCGAAGAGCTTGACGAGATCAAGGCGATTGATTGTTACAGTGAAAACGTCGCTGATCACCCGTTCGGCATCCCGGCTTCCGGGTAGGCGCAGGCGCTCTTCGGTGGCACTGATGGTCTGGGAGGCTTGTCGGCTATCGGCGCCGGCCAGCTCGACGCGATAGTCGATTTCCGCGGTCCACTTCGTGCTGTCGTGGTCCAGTGCGAAGCGCGTCAGGATCACCCGCATCCGCGGCGCCGATATCGCCGTCGAATCCACCACTTGCACTCCCGAAGCGTTGAGCCGCTTCGTCATGGCTTCCCGAAAAAGTCCCGTGAGATTCACAGGCCCCAGCAGGACGCCGCGTTCGTCGCCCTGGGCCACTCTCAGGGCGAAGTTTCCGGTGAAGTGGCGAAAGGTCTGTCGCATCGTCGGGCCGAAAATATCCGCTCGGGACCGTTGGTCGACCGCTTCCAGGATGACCTGTTTGGCGGCCAGGTCGGGGGCGGAGGAGGGCAGTTGGTAGCGTACGGGCAGGTAATCGGTGCTGGCGCAGGCGCCGAGGGACGAAGCCGCGGAGAGGAGCAGAACGGCGGCGATGGTCTGGCGAAGAGAAGGACCCATTGAATTCTCCTTGGGAGGTTGACGGCAAAACCCCGGCCCATGGCCGCGGGAATGGAAATTATTAGAAATTCTAACCGCTCCAGGGAATGCGGTCAATAGGGGAGGCCAGGGGGCAACATCGGAAGATATTCTTCGTTGCCGGCTCGGCGCTTTGACGGGGCTCCGGGCAAGTGCCGACATTCGTTTGACAGTTCCGCCGCGGGCAGAGTATAGCTGGCCGCCATGAAACCCATTGTCGTCATTATCGGTCGGCCCAACGTGGGCAAATCGACCCTGTTCAATCGGATCACCCAAAGCCGCGCGGCCCTGGTGGACGATTTTCCCGGCGTGACCCGGGATCGACTCAGCGGCAACGCCGTCTGGAACGATGTGGCCTTCACCGTTGTGGACACCGGTGGGTTCGCCGGCCCCCAAGATGATCCCTTCGCCCCCCAAGTGCGTGAACAGGTGGATCTCGCCGTGGCCGAGGCAGACCTGGTGGTGGTGGTCTTCGACGGGCGCAGCGGGGTGACCCCTTTCGACCGGGAGATGGTGGATCGGCTTCACGACCATCAAGGGCCGGTTCTTTACGCCGTCAACAAGATCGACGGGGAGGAACAGGAACAGGCCTTGTATGAATTTTTCGCCCTGGGGATGAAACAGCTCTATCCCATATCGGCCGAGCACCGCTATGGCATGGATGATTTTCTCGACGCCCTGGTGGCGCGGTTACCGCGGGCGACGCGTGGCGGCAAAGATGAAACGGAGGCGGGCCAGATCCGTATCGCCGTGGTCGGTCGGCCCAACGTGGGCAAGTCCTCTCTCATCAACCGGATCCTGGGCCAAGAGCGCCTTTTGGTCAGTGATCAGCCAGGCACGACCCGGGATGCGGTGGACACCCGCTGGACAGTGAGCGGTCGTGACTACCGGTTGGTGGACACGGCCGGAATCCGGCGCAAAGCCAAGGTGTCGGCGCGCATCGAGAAGTTCTCGGTGATCAAGGCGTTGCGCAGCCTGGAGCGTTGCGACGTGGCCCTGGTGGTGGTGGATGCGGCCCAGGGGATCACGGAACAGGACGTGAGCATCGCCGGGCACGTCGAGGATCGCGGCCGGGGCTGCATTTTCGTGGTCAACAAGTGGGACCTGGTGGATGCCCGGGCCGGGGCGGCGCGACGCGTGGAGCTGGCCCTGCGGGATGCGGCCAAGTTCATGGCCCACGCTCCGGTGGTGACGGTATCGGCGCATACCGGCCAGCGTGTAGGCCGGATTTTTCCTCTTGTCAACACGGTTTACGACCAGTACATGACCCGTCTGGGCACCGGGCGGGTCAACCGCATCCTCGAGGAGGCGGTGACCCGCACCGTGCCACCCCTTTACAAGGGCCGGCGCCTCAAGTTCTACTATGCCACCCAGGTGTCTGTCCGACCGCCGACCTTCGTCGCCTTTGTCAACGCCCCGGAAGGGGTCCATTTTTCCTACCAGCGCTACCTGGTCAACCAGATCCGCCAAGGGACGGGGCTCACCCGGACCCCGCTGCGCCTCATCTTTCGGGAACGCAGCGGGCGAATCGATTTCGGCGACGGCAAAAAGCCGGCCCGAAAACCCCGCCGTGGCGGCAAGAGCTGATTTTTCACGGAGATCGATCCACCGTGGACTTGTTCGATCAGGCCGGCCGTCACGCGGCCGGCGGCATCCCCTTGGCCGAACGGATGCGCCCCCGAAGCCTGACGGAGTTCGAGGGGCACGAGTCCATCGTCGGCCCCGGGACCCTCATCGGTAGCGCCGTATCCCGCGATCAGGTTTTCTCCATGATCCTCTGGGGGCCGCCGGGATGCGGCAAGACGACCCTGGCCCGTCTCATGGCCAACGCCACCGCGGCCCATTTCGTTCAGTTTTCCGCCGTGTTGGCCGGGGTGCGCCAGATTCGAGACGTCATCGAGGAGGCCCGGCGACAACGGGAGTTTCACCGCCGCCGCACCGTGCTCTTCGTGGACGAGATCCACCGCTTCAACAAGGCCCAGCAGGATGCCTTTCTCCACCACGTGGAAAGCGGTCTCATCACCCTCATCGGGGCCACCACCGAAAATCCATCCTTTGAAGTGATTCCCGCCTTGATGTCCCGTTGCCGGGTCATCGTTCTGGACGCCTTGGACGATGCGGCGGTGAACCGGATCGTGGACCGGGCCCTGGAGGATTCCGAACGGGGACTCGGCGGCCAAGGGCTCGTCCTTGAACCCGAAGCCCGGGCCCATCTGGTGGCGGCGGCAGAGGGTGATGTCCGTCGGGCGCTCAACAGCCTGGAGATCGCCGCGGCCATGGCCGTCGGCGAGGGGGAGAGAAAGGGTCAGCAGGGGCCGGTTTCCATCACCACGGCCCAGGTCGAGCAGGCGTTGCAGCAAAAGATGCTGGCCTACGACAAGGCGGGCGAGGCGCACTTCAATCTGATTTCGGCCTTGCACAAGAGCCTGCGGGGAAGCGATCCGGATGCAGCGGTTTACTGGCTGGCACGGATGCTTGCCGGAGGAGAAGATCCCCTCTACATTGCCCGGCGCATGGTGCGGTTCGCCGCCGAAGACGTGGGGCTGGCGGATCCCTTCGCCTTGACCCTGGCCATGGCCGCGGTGGATGCTTATCGGATGCTCGGCAGTCCCGAAGGCGAACTGGCCTTGGTGGAGGCGGCGGTCTACCTGGCCACCGCACCCAAGAGCAACCGGCTTTACACCGCCTACGGCCAAGTGATGGAAACGATCCGGCAAACCGGCAGCCTGCCCGTGCCCCTGCATATCCGCAACGCGCCCACCGGCCTGATGAAAAAACTGGGTTACGGCCGTAACTACCGTTACGCTCACGATTTCGAGGACGCTTACACCCCCCAGGCGTACCTGCCGGAAGGGCTCGAAGGGAAGACGTTCTACCGGCCTACGGAGCGGGGATATGAGAAGACGGTGGGTCAGCGCCTGGCGCGCTGGCGGGAAATCAAGGCCCGGGCCGGTGAAAAAGGCAGGAAAGACGATGGACAATGACGGTGCCCCACCTTGAGGCAATTGATCGCTAAACGGCATAAGAAACGCCGCCCCGGAGGGCGGCGTTGTCGATCAGGGTCTCGGATTCAAGCGAAAAGCATCTACTCGGCGGGGTTGGTTTCTTCGGTGGCCGGTTCTTCAGCAACTGCCGTTTCGGCGGCGGTCGCCTCAGCTATCCGCGCCTTCAGGTCGGCCCGGGCTGTTTCCACGGCGGCAATGCGCGTTCCGATGGCCTGAATGTCGATGTCCGCTTCCGCGAGGCGCAGGGCTTCACGATAAGCGTTGATGGCCTCGTCATACCCATCGAGGGATTGGCGGGCGGCGCTGATCTGTGCTTTGTAGATCAACATGGCCCGATCGATGGCATCCAGGCGATCCTGGATCAACAGTTTTTCATCGCGGCTGGTGGCGTATTCCAGGGCCTTTTCCAGCGGCTCCTTGACCTGCGCGTAATCCGCCACGGACGCCTCGGCCAGGCGAGCGTCGGCCTGGGCGAGGAAATACTGGACCGCGAAGGGCATCACCTCCGACCGACGATACACCGGCGCCGGTGCTTCCGGTCCGGTCACCCCAGGCAGAAAGAGGACCTGGCGGGTGCCCAGGGGAGCAAATTTGCCCTGGTAAATCTCCAGACCCTGTGAAGTCGACTCGAGATAGTACTTGCTCGAATTGGCCAAGCTGGCGCCGACGATCAGGACAAAAAGCAACGCGATGCCCCCGGCCAAGCCCATCATGGCCCAGCGGCCGGTGTTGTCCACGGGGGCCGATGGGGCTGAGGGCGGAGTGCCCTGGGCATCTCCGTAAGTGACCGAAACCTGCGGTTCACTGGCCGCCGCTGCCTTTCGTGCCGCAGCGCGTTCAGCGACCAGCTTTTCGGCTTCCGCCTTGATTCGCGCTTCCTCTTTTGCTTTCAATCGCGCTTCCTCCTCAGCTTTGGCCTTGGCTTCCGCCTCGGCTTTCTTTCGCGCTTCTTCTTCGGCTTTGGCCTTGGCTTCCGCCTCGGCCTTTTTCCGGGCTTCCTCTTCGGCCTTGGCCTTGGCTTCCGCCTCGGCTTTCTTTCGCGCTTCCTCCTCGGCCTTGGCCTTGGCTTCCGCCTCGGCCTTTTTCCGGGCTTCCTCCTCGGCCTTGGCCTTGGCTTCCGCCTCGGCCTTTTTCCGGGCTTCCTCTTCGGCCTTGGCCTTGGCTTCCGCCTCGGCTTTCTTCCGGGCTTCCTCTTCGGCCTTGGCCTTGGCTTCCGCCTCGGCCTTTTTCCGGGCTTCCTCCTCGGCTTTGGCCTTGGCTTTCGCCTCGGCTTTCTTCTGGGCTTCCGCTTCGGCCTTGGCCTTGGCTTCGGCTTTCTTCCGGGCCTCCTCTTCGGCCTTTAATCGAGCCTCCGCTTCAGCCTTTGCAGCGGCAGCCAAGTCGGCGAGACTGAATTTTTTGAACAACAGCGCACGGATCCGTTTCGCTTCTTCAGGATCGTCGGTTTCGATAAACGGCGGTGCGGTAAAATCTCCGCGGGTTGCCGGTACCGGCGGCTGGTAAAGTGATTCAGGCCCGCGCCAATCGAATTTCTTGTGCAGCAGGTCGCGCAGGGACGGTGCGGCGGCCTTTTTGGCGGCGGCTGTTTTCTTTTTCTTGGAGGAAGTCTTCTTCTTGGTGGTAGACTTTGTCAGACTGTCTTTGCCCATTTAAAAACCCCTTTGCGATTGCTGAATGGTTGGCATATCATCCAAAGGTTGGCATCGCTGCCATGTATAATGGACCGTGTCGTTCTTGTAAACAACTTTTCAGTTCTTCATTCAAGTGGATAAGGGAATAGCGCCCTGTATGGATCCCGGAATCGCCCACGAAAAACAAGACCGCCTCAAACGTTGGCTCCGGGATCACCGGCCGTTGTTGATCGCCTTTTCAGGAGGAGTGGATTCGACCTACCTGCTGGCAATGGCAAGACGGGTGTTGGGAGAAGAAGTGACGGCCGCCACGGCTTGCGGAGGGGTGCATTCGACCGACGAGACCGCTGCGGCACGCGCGTTGGCCAATCGGCTGTCCGTGGTCCACGAGTGCTTCACGGACTCGATTTTGGACTGTCAAGACTTTGTCCGAAATGGGCCTGAGCGCTGTTATGTCTGCAAACAGCGCTTGTTTGTCAAACTGAAAGAGATCGCTGCCCATCGCGGTATAGCCCACATCGCCCATGGGGCCACGGTGGATGATGGGCGCGATTATCGCCCCGGTCACCGGGCCGCTCGCGAGGCGGGTATCCTGGCACCACTGGAGGCGGTTGGCCTGGAAAAGAGTGAGATTCGTGTCCTGTCGCGGGAATTGGGATTGGAGACCTGGAATCAGCCGGCCCAGCCGTGTCTGGCCACGCGCATCGCCTACGGGATCCCCATCACGGCGGCCCGTTTGGCGCAAGTGGCGGAAGCCGAAGCCGAGCTGAGGCGCCGCGGGGTTCCCGAAGGTCGGGTGCGGCACCACGGCGACATCGCTCGCATCGAAGTGGCCCCGGCTTATTTTGACCGGTTGATGACGCCGGCCTCGAGAATCGGTTTACGGCAAGCGTTGCAACGACTCGGGTTCACCTTTGTCGCCCTGGACCTGGAAGGATACGTCACCGGAAGCATGAACCGCAGCCTTCAGAGGCCCCAATCGAATCACCAACGAAGCGACTGATTGCCGATGTCTGCCCCCGATCTTGAAAAAATCGCCGCTGACCTTGAAAGCCTGGAAGAAACCATCATCGCCAGACTCATCGACCGGGCCCAATTCCGCTGTAATCGCCAGGCCTATCTTCCCGGCCGCAGCGGGTTCGAAGGAGAGGCCACGGCGAGTCTCTTCGAAGTGCGTCTGCGCTACCAGGAAGAAATGGACGCCCGTTTCGGCCGTTTCTGCGCCCCGGAGGAAAGACCCTTCAACCGTTGCCTGCCCCCGGCTCGCCGCCGGGTTCATCTGCCGGAAAATTGTCTTGAAATAGATAATTATGATCGGGTGAACCTCACTGATCCCATCCGTTCCAGCTACCTGGAGCTGGTGGCGCGGATTTGCGCCCCCGGGGACGACGCCCAGTACGGCTCCAGCGTCGAACACGATGTCTACGCCATTCAGGCCATCTCGCGGCGGATCCATTACGGGGCCCTCTATGTGGCCGAGAGCAAGTACCGCGCCGATCCCGAAACCTTCAAGGACCTGCTGGCCGCCGGTGACCGCGAGCGGTTGCTGGCAAGGTTGACCCGCACCGAGGTGGAAGCGCGTATCCTGGACCGGGTGGCACGCAAGGTGGAAACCCTCCAGGCTTCGGCCGTCGGCAATAGCCGGCACCGCATCGATCCGACCGTGGTGCGCGACTACTACGCCGATTGGGTCATCCCCCTCACCAAGGAAGGGCAGGTCCGGTACCTGCGAAGGCGTCTTGCCGACCGCTGAACAACAGGACAACGATTTGGAGGCTTGTGGTCATGAACCCCCTGCAAACCATTCTGGCGCAGTATTCCGTGGTGATCCTGGACGGTGCCCTGGCCACCGAACTGGAAACCCGGGGGTGTGATCTCAACGATCCCCTCTGGTCGGCCAAGGTGTTGCTGGAGACCCCCGAGCGGATTGCCGCGGTACATGCGGACTACTTTGCCGCCGGCGCCGACGTGGCCATCACCGCCAGCTACCAGGCTTCGCTGCCGGGATTGATCCGCCGGGGCCTGGAGCCGGATGAAGCCTTGGCGTTGATGGGGCGTTCCGTGACCCTGGCCGCTGAAGTCCGCGATGCGTTTTGGCGGCAACCGGCCAACCGGGTTGACCGTCCCCGGCCCCTGGTGGCCGCCTCGGTGGGACCTTACGGCGCCTATCTGGCCGATGGGTCCGAGTACCGGGGCGACTACGATTTGAGCGAAGACGCGCTGGTGGCGTTTCATCGACCCCGGATGGCGGCACTGGTGGCGGCCGGAGCGGATTTGCTGGCTTGCGAGACCCTGCCCTGCCTGGCCGAGGCCAGGGCCTTGAGCCGGCTCCTGAGCGAGTTCCCCGGTACTTGGGCCTGGTTCAGCTTCAGCGCCAGGGACGGCGCCCATGTCTGCCACGGCGAGGCGTTGGCCGACTGCGCCCGTTTTCTCGACGCCCACCCCCAGGTGGCGGCCGTGGGCGTCAACTGCACAGCCCCCATCTTCGTGCCGGATCTGATTCGGGCGGCCCGTGGCGCCACCGACAAGCCCATCATCGTTTATCCCAATTCCGGGGAGGTGTACGATGCACAGATTCGTGCCTGGCGAGACGGATCCCAACCGGCCCCCTTTGCCGAGGCGGCCCCCCACTGGTACCGGGCCGGGGCCCGGATTATCGGTGGTTGCTGCCGTACCACGCCGGCGGATATCGCCGCCCTGGCGCGATGGGCCGGATCGTTGAGACGGCAAGAGAAAAAGAGCGGGGCGATGCCCGGGTGACGACGCAGGGAAAAAGATAGGAAATACGATTTTATACGATTTTATAATAGAGGAACACTCAAGTGTCTGAACAGCATGATTACAGGGACAGCGTCCGCATCAACCTGCCGGCCAGGATGACCTATTTGCCCATGGTGACGGAGACCGCCGCACGGTTTGGCAAAATGGTCGGATTGTCCGCCGAGCAGATTCACAAGGTACTGTTATCCATTGAAGAAACTGTGGTGAATGTCATTCATCACAGTTTGGGGGATCAGGCGGCGTCAGCCACCTTCGAAATCTGTTTCGGCATCAGCGATCCTTACGGGATGTCGATTTGCATCGACGATCAGGGGATGCCCTTCGATCCGAATCTGCTGCCGGCCTACGATCCGAAAAAGGCCTGGCGCGATACCACGGTTTCGGGGTTGGGATTGAAGCTCGTGCAGGGGATGATGGACCACGTCGAGTACTGTAATCTAGGACTTCACGGCAAGCGGACCTTGCTGGTGAAGTATTGCGACGCCCCCCCCGCGGAACCGCCTCAAAAGGATTCGTCGGAGGCCCCGGCAACAGAAGACGAAGCAGAGATCCGGCCGCCCGTGGTGGAATACACCGTTCGATCTCTGCTCCCCCATGAAGCCATTGAAGTGAGCCGAGGGGCCTACAAGTCCCACGGTTATACTTTTTTCGATGACGTGATCTACTACCCCGAAAAAATACGGGCGCTCAACGAGCAAGGTCTCATGGTTTCCGCCGTTGCCGTAACCCGGCGGGGAGAGTTCATGGGGCACGGCGCCCTGATTATAGATGGGCCCGAAGCCCGAAGCGGCAGTGTCGATTTCGTGTTCGTGGACCCCAAATACCGGCACATGAACCGGCTGGGCAGCCAGATCGCCGAGTTTCTGTATAAGACCGCCATCCAGAAAGATCTCGTGGGTCTTTTCTGTTATTCCGTGACCATTCATCTCTTCAGCCAGAAGATGGCCGTCCGAAGCGGCTTGAAACCGCTGGCCCTCCTCTTGGCCACTTCCCCGGCGACCTGGAATTTCAAGGGGATCAGTGAACGGGTGGACCAGAGGATCAGCGTGGTTTTCTCTTACCAGTACCTGCGCAAGCCCCAGGCGCGGACGCTTTACCCGCCCTCGCGGCATGGCGAAGAGATCCGGCGCCTGTACGGGACGGTCCATGCCCCGCATTGTTTCGTTGAAGAAGCCGCTCCGCCGCCGGCTGAACCGACCGGCGACACGGTGTTGAGAACCAGGGTAGTGCCGGTTGAAAGCAGCGCCGAAATTTACGTTTGCCGTCCCGGCGCGGATTTGGCGGACCGGATTCGCCATGAACTGCGCCGGCTCTGCGTCCAGGGGGTGGCGTCCATCTCTCTGGGACTGAGCCTCGAAGACGGCACCGCTTTGCGCTACACGGAGTGCTTTGAAGACATGGGCTTCTTTTTCGCCGGTGTTTTCCCGGAATCGCCCATCGGGGATGCCTTGCTTTTGCAGTACCTCAACAACGTCGTGCTCGATTATCAGCAGCTTCACATCCTGCCCGGGGAAACCCAAACGTTGCTGGATTACATTCGACGCTGTCATCCGGACGTCGGTTTATGATCAATGCCGGGCTGATTTGCCTATCAGTGCGGTGGACCGTCGGCCAAGGCGATGCTCACGGCGCTGTGGGGAATCTTTTCCTGGATGGACTGGCGCAGCCGGGCCGCGACCGCCTGAATTTCTCCCACCGACCGCTGGGGGTCGAATTCCAGGAAAATTTCGATGAAAATCCGGCCGCCGGTGCGCCTTGACCGAACTCCGTGAAAATGCCGGTATTCTTCAAAAAATTGAGCCAGTTCCCTTGTGATGGTCATCTGGTGGCGCTCTTCCAGGGTCCTGTCCAGAAGATCGAAAAAGGATGTTTTGATCACGCCGAAGAAGGTGCACAGGATAAAGGCGGACATGATCAGGGAGACGACCGGATCGATGTAGATGGACCACGCGGAACGACGAAAAATCACCATGGCGCCCAAGACAAGCAGGAGGGCCACGGAGATCAACGCGTTGGACATGGGCACGCGCCACTGGAGGTCGGCGATGGGAGACGGGTGGATTTGGCTGATCCGATAGTTGCGAAACCACAAAAAACCGTACAGCACGGCGGCGAAGGACATGACCAGCGCGCCGAGCAAGGTGGCTTCGGTTTGCAGCCGAACGGGGGAAAAAAGCCGCGCCACGGCCGTGTAGACCACGTATCCCAGGGAAAGGATCAGAACGCAGGCGCCGATAACCGTGACGAGGTTTTCGACTTTTCCGGTGCCATAGTCGTAGTGAACGCCCATGCCACGGCGCATTCGCCTGAGAATCAGCCAAAGCATGAAATTGGTGAAAAGGACATTCAGGTCCCCCATGATGTCGGTGTACAGGGTCATGGAGTTGGCCAGAACGGCCACGATAACGGAAGGAATGAGCTGGAGTCCATCCGTCAGCAGGGAGATGACGGCGGTCCGTTCCTTGACGCTATTGGCATCGGTAGGGGGAGGCATGGGTTCCAAGGGGCTCCACTGGGTTGGTGTTGTTCAAAAATGGCCATGACCGGCGGTTGCGGCACTGTTTGGGCGGCTCGGCGTCAGCCGGAAGTTGACGTTGCGCCTAGGGGAAGACCGAGGCGGTGTTTGGCGTTATTTTTGAAAATGTTTCAGCCGATACGCTCAAAGGATCCGCGGCCAGGGTCTCATAAAAGTCGGCTTCCGCCAGACGGCCCCGCTTGCGGCAGCCTGCCGCATAGATGCGGCACTTGGTGCGCAGGACCGACACGGCGGCCCGCTGCTGGCCGGAGTCCAGTATGCCCGCGGCCAAAAGCCCGGCGATGGCACGAATCCTGAAGCGGTCCAGGCCTGGCATGCGGGAAAGCTGGTCCCCATGCCCCCCGCGCTTGACCACCAAGGGGGCGTCGATGAGCCCCACCGGGTGCCGGCACCCGATGCGCAGCCACAGGTCGTAATCTTCGCAGGCGGGCAGGGATTCGTCGAAACCGCCCAGGGCCTCAAACAGGCTCCGGCGCATCATCACCGCCGAAGGGCTCACCAGGCAGAGCTCGAGGCTGCGTTCGAAGAACAGTCCGGCGGCCTTGCGGTGACGCTGGCGGGGGTTGACCCGCCGGCCGTTGCGGATCCAGATCTCCTCGGTCTGGCAGATGGACATTTCCGGATGGGCCGCCATGAAGGCCACCTGGGCGGCGAGTTTGCCGGGCAACCACAGGTCGTCGGAGTCCAGAAACGCCAGGAATTCACCGTGGCTTATCACCACGCCCCGATTGCGGGCCCGGGACACCCCGCCACGTTCCAGACGCAAAACCTGAAGGCGATGGCCGTAGGCGGCCAGCACCTTGGGCGTTTCGTCGACGGAGCCGTCGTCCACCACGATCAGCTCAAAGCTCGGCCCCTCCTGATCCAGCACCGAGTCCACCGCTTCGGCCACCCAGGCGGCCCGATTGTAGGTGGGCAGGATGACGCTGACCAAGGGGAGGCGCCTTCGGCGCGTTCCAGGTTCCAAGTTCAAGGCGCCTTTGGCGCGTTCAAGGTTCAAGGTTCAAAGCACCTTCGGCGCGTTCCAGGTTCAAGGTTTCAGCACTGCCTCCGGCCTCTATTGTGACCGGTTGGGGCAAGCCGGTGACGGCGGCTTTGGCAATTTCCGGAGAGGCTTCCGCGGTCTCGTCCCGATGAAGATAAATTCCGGATCAAGCCCGGAATGACGGAATGGGGCCGGAGCCTCGGACTGTGCCGCCTGCATCCGGCATTTTTCAGCAGCTCGTCACCCCAGACCTTGATCCGGGGGCCATGTTGAAGGGCTGAAGATCTCCAGGCGCATCTCCAGGCAATTGGGCATGGTCACATCCAAGTTTTCAGGTTTCTGGCTTCAGCGGAAAAAACTTGATGTGGCCGCGAGGCCCTCCCTGGCACCCGGAACCGGACAGGCGACACCTCGCTGTTCCCGCCCCCCGAAACCTTACCCCGATAACCGATAACTGTTAACCGACAACCGATCACCTTCTACGCCCAAATTCCCGCCACCGGTGCGCCGCAGTCGGGGCAGGCGCCGTTTTTCAGCCGGATGCGGCCCAGGGAAAACCCCCGGCGCTGGATCAAGACCTGGCCGCACTCCGGGCAGCGGGTGTCCTCGCCGTCGAGGCCGGGGGCATTGCCCACATAGACATGCTTGAGACCGGCTTGCAGGCCGATTTCGCGGGCTTTGGTCAAGGTGGCCAGGGGAGTGACCGGACGATCCAGGAGCCGGTAGGTGGGATGAAACCGGCTCACGTGCCACGGGGTTTGCGGCCCGAGGGTTTCGACAATGAAATCGGCCAGGGCGCGCAGTTCGGACGGATCGTCGTTGAGACCGGGAATCATCAGGGTGGTCACTTCCACGAAGATGCCCAGCTTGTGCATGTAGGCCAGCGTCTCTGTGACTCCCGCGAGACGGGCACCGCAGTAGGCGCGGTAAAAATCATCGGAAAAGGCCTTCAAGTCCACATTGGCCGCGTGCAGGTCCGATCCGATGGCATCCAGGGCTTCGGGGGTCATGTAGCCATTGGTCACAAAGATGTTGCGTAGTCCTTGGGCCGTCGCCAGGCGGGCCGTATCCCGGGCGAACTCGAAAAAGACGGTGGGCTCCGTGTAGGTATAGGCGATGCTGCGGCATCCCTGGGCCAAGGCGTCCGAGACCACCTCCTCAGGGGTCGCCGGCTCTCCGAGGATCATGCCCTCGTGATCCGCGGGAAGCTGGGCGATGTCGGCGTTCTGGCAAAAGGCGCAGCGGAAATTGCAACCCACCGTGGCGATGGAGTAGCTGCGGGTACCGGGCAAAACGTGAAAGAGCGGTTTCTTTTCGATGGGGTCCACGTGCCTGGCGATGAGCCGTCCGTAAACGAGGGTTTCCAGGACCCCGTGCCGGTTTTCGCGCACCTGGCAGATCCCTCGCCGGCCTTCCTTGATCCGGCAGCGGTGATGGCACAGATGGCACCGGACGACATCGTCCTCCAGTTTTTCATACAGAGAGGCTTCCATGGCGATCTCCTTGGCCGGCGGTCTCCCGGCCGCTCGGCGCGCGTCTGGAGAGAAAAGGCCCCGCCCCGGCCACCGTGGATCGGCCGGCCGGGCAGGTGAGCTCCAGGGGGCGGGTGCGGTAGCGGGGCACCAGGCTCACCGCCACCCCCAAAAAATCGCCGAAAGGGCAATGTTGGATCAGCCGAAGCCGCTCAGCCCACAGGGTGGCGCCCTGTGGCCTGGCGGACAGTTGACAGACGCTGCGCCACCGCAACGGCACTTCGCCCATCCGCTCGCCCACCAAGCGCCGTATTTGCCAGAGATCGAGGAAGCGGGCGTTGTTAAACAGCGATGATCCCGCCCGTCGGGCGGTCCAACGCCGGAGGTGATGGGGGCTGAAACGGTTCCAGGCACCGATGAAGACACGGTCCTTGGCGACCCGGAACGCCTCGGCGAGGGCCTGGTCCGGGTCGTCCACGTATTCCAGGGAAAAGAAAAACACCGCGTGGTTGAATTGGTTGTCATCGAAAGGAAGGTCTTCGGCCACTCCCCGGTACAGTTCGATGCGGCGGCCGAAGCGTTCGCGAGCGATATCGAGCATGTAGGGAGACGGGTCGATGCCGCTGACGTCGATTCCCCGCGCCAGCAGTGGCGCCAGGCAGCCGCAGGTGCCGCAGCCGATGGCCAAGAGGGAATCGAGGCGCTTGGGATCCAGAAGATCCAGCATCGTCTGACACTGTAAGCCCAAAGAGGCCTGATAGGCCGGTTCTTCGAGCCAGTCGCGCCATACTTGCGCATCGTTGAAATCGAACACGTAGCCCATAAGATTTTATTTAGTAAAATCGACGATCCATTACAAGGGCGGACGGTGGCGAGGATCCGGGGGCGGCGGTAAAAGCGAGCCGAAGATCGGCCGCATCGCACCGGTGTGGCGGCTTCCGACGATGGGCACGAATCCTCTCTGAATGATTTTCTAACATGCCGCTCACCGCTTTCCCACAAAACACCAATATGATACGCACCAACACAGACACAGCGACAGCCCTGAAAGGGAGCCTTCAGATGAAAAAGGAGACAATCCTGGTCGTCGATGACGAGGAAGACATCGTGGAGCTGGTTGGCTACAACCTCCAGCGGGAAGGGTTCCAGGTGGAGACGGCGACTTCGGGAGAAAGGGCGCTGGACAGGGTCCGCCAGCAGCCGCCGGATCTCATCGTGCTGGACCTGATGCTGCCCGGCATGGACGGTCTGGACGTGGCCCGGCGCCTGAAGAACGATGCCCGCTGCCGGTCGATTCCCATCGTGATGCTCACCGCCAAGGGAGAGGAGGCCGACGTGGTGGCCGGCCTGGAGCTGGGGGCCGAGGATTACGTCACCAAACCGTTCAGCCCCCGCATTCTCGTGGCGCGGGTCAAGGCGGTGCTGCGGCGCCGCAGCGAGCCGGCCGTCGAGGGCGAGGATCCCATCGAAATTCACGATTTGACCATTCATCCCGGCCGCCGGGAGGTCAGGGTCGCCGGGGTACCGGTGGACCTCACCTACACGGAATTTCAGGTCCTCTACTGTCTGGCGCGGAGACCCGGTTGGGTTTTTACCCGGACCCAGATTGTTGACGCGGTTCGCGGCGATAACTATCCGGTCACCGATCGCAGCGTGGATGTTCAGGTGGTGGGGTTGCGAAAGAAGCTCGGCAGCGCCGGCCGATACATTGAAACGGTACGTGGCGTCGGTTACCGTTTTTGTGAGGCGGTATGAAAAAACGGTCGTTGATCTGGCAACTGTTTCCCTCTTACATGATCGTGGTTCTCGTTGCATTGGGCGCCGCCACGGCCCTGGGCTCCGCTGCCCTGCGTCGGTTCTATTACGATCAGACCGCCGCCAATCTCACCGCCCGGGCCAGGTTGGCCGGTCTTCAGGCGGCCGCCTACCTGACCCCTCTGGACGCCGGTGCGGTGGATGGGTTCTGCAAGCACGCCGGGCGCCTGTCTGAGACCCGGATCACGGTGATGAATCCCTCCGGTGAGGTGTTGGGGGACAGCATTGGGGATCCGGTGCAGATGGACGACCACAGTGATCGGCCGGAGTTTATCGCCGCGCGGCAAGGCGGGACGGGGCGGGCCATGCGCTACAGCGATACCCTGCATCAACCGATGATGTACGTGGCGGTGGCCCTGGGAGAAAAGCAACGGCCGACGGCGGTGATCCGCTGTGCCCTGCCGGTGTCCGACCTCGACACCCAGCTGAGTCTCATCTACGGTCGTATTGCCGCGGGGGGGCTGCTTATCGCCTTGTTGGCGGCGGGATTGAGCTGGTGGGTGGCCCGTCGTCTCAGCGTGCCGCTGAAAACCCTCCAGGCCGGCGCCCAACGTTTTGCCGAAGGCGACCTGGCGCACCGGGTGCCGATCTACGGGACGCTGGAACTCGGGGCTCTGGCCGAGGCAATGAACCACATGGCCGTCCAGTTGGACGAGCATGTCCAGAGGGCGATTCGCCGGCGCAACGAGATGGCCACCATCCTCTCGAGCATGGGGGAAGGGGTACTGGCCCTGGATTTGGACGAAAGAATCATCCAATCCAACCTGCCGGCCGCCGAGATTCTCGGGGTCCCCCAGGCCGACAAGCTGGTCGGCCGCCCCCTGGCCGAGGTGATCCGCAACAGCGAGTTACAGCGCCTGGTGGTGCGCGCCCAGGAGGAGGATCAGCGGACCGAGGCCGATCTGACGGTGTACCAACCGGAAGCCAGAACCCTTTTCATCCGCTGCACGCCTCTGCGCGACCAGGAGGGGCGGCGCATCGGCCTGCTGTTGGTGATGAGCGACGTGACCCATGTGCGACGGCTGGAGAACATGCGCCGGGATTTCGCCGCCAACGTGTCCCATGAAATCAAGACGCCGCTGACCGCCATCCGCGGATTCGTCGAGACCCTCCAACATGGCGGGGTGGAAAAGCCCGAGGAGGTCCAACGGTTTCTGGGCATCATCGAAAAGCATGTCCGGCGACTGGGGGCCATCATCGACGATTTGATCAAGCTGTCACGGATCGAGCGGGATGCCGAGACACGGGAGATCGCCCTGCGCAACGAGGATGTCGGCGCGGTGGTAAGGGGTGCGGTAAACCTCTGTCAGGCGGCCGCGACGGCTCGGGGGATTCGTATCGTCCAAAACGATTCCCCCCAACCGGTGACGGCCCGCGTTTCGGCGCCACTGCTGGAACAGGCTCTGGTCAACCTCATCGACAACGCCGTCAAGTACAGCCCCGAAGAAACGGCGGTGGAGGTGACCATCGAGGCCGACGATCACCAGGTCCGGATCACGGTGAGGGATCAGGGACCGGGCATCGCCCGACAGCACCTGCCGAGATTGTTCGAACGGTTCTACCGGGTGGACAAGGCGCGCAGCCGCAAAATGGGGGGAACGGGGCTGGGGCTGGCCATCGTCAAGCACATCGTCCAGGCCCACGGCGGCGAGGTTTCGGTGGACAGCGCCCCGGGGCGCGGGACGGTTTTTACCATTCGACTGCCGCGGGCGTTCTGAGGGAAGAAGCAGCTGCCGGTAAATCGGAGAAGTGGGGACCGATTGAACAAAATTCCTTGCGCGAGGCAACAATAAAATGAAACTCGTCCTGTTGATGGCTCAAACCGTCGATGGCAAGATCGCCCGCAACAGCGAGCATTTCCCCGATTGGACCGCTTCGGCCGACAAGCGTTTCTTCGCCGCCCGCACCCGGGAAGCGGGGGTGATCATCATGGGGTCGAAGACTTTCGATACCCTCGGCAAGCCGCTACCGGGGCGTAAAAATGTGGTGTTGACGCGCAACGCCGAACGGGTCAGCCGTTTTCCCGATCTTGTTTTTACCGCCGACCCGCCTGCCCGACTGCTGGCCAAACTGGCTGGAGAGGGATACCGGGAGGCGATTCTCGCAGGCGGGGCGCGTATCAACAGTCTCTTTGCCACCGCGAATCTCATCGACGAGATCATCATCACCATTTCACCAAGGTTGTTCGGTAGCGGTCTTTCCCTTTTCGACACCCCGCTGGACCTCCATCTGCAACTGTTGGAAACCCGTCGCCTCGACGTGGATCTCGTGCTGCTCCACTATGGGGTGCTTCGTTGAACCGACCGCGGTGGGCATCTTCCCGTGCGATGGTGGGGCCGTCACCTTCGCCCCGATCGGTGGGACAGCGTTTAGATGATTTTTCCTGTATTGGAAGTGCCTGAACTTAAAGAGAATAATTGACAGCTTGCCAGGGGTGGGGTATTAAGATGAGACATTTCATCAAGCCGGAGCACCTCTGCCAAAATTCAAAAAAATAGGCACCTCCATGACCTATCTTGAATATTTTCAGCTCAATGAAAAACCGTTCAAGCTCAGTCCGGATCCCCGGTTCATGTGGTTCAGCGAAGCCCACAAGGAAGCCTGGGCCAGTCTCCATTTCGGCGTGCTGGACAAGAGGGGGTTTATCCTGCTCATCGGCGATGTCGGCACGGGAAAAACCACCGTGATCAATAAGCTGGTGCAAGGCCTGGACAAAAACACCCATGTGGCCCGAATTTCCGATCCAGGCTTGGATCAGTTGGATTTTTTCCGGTTCTTGGCCGCTCAATTCAATATCAAAAGTGATTTTCGGACCAAAGGCGAATTTCTCGTTGAAATGAACCTTTTTCTGCATCGGGCCCACGAAGAGCGAAACAATGTGGTGGTCATTGTCGATGAAGCCCAGCGCCTGAGCGACGAGATGCTCGAGGAGATTCGTCTGCTGTCAAACATTGAACGGCCGGACGAAAAGCTCATCAATATCGTTTTGGTGGGGCAGAATGAACTGAATCAGAAGTTGTTGAAAGATGCCAATCGTGCGTTGCGGCAGCGGATTACAACCCTTTATACCATCGGTCCGTTGGCCCGGAACGAAGTTGAAGACTTTATCCGATTTCGTCTGAAAGTGGCGGGCACCGAAGAAAAAATCTTCACGGATCGCGCCGTTCGACTCATGGCGAATTATTCCAGGGGAAACCCTCGCCTGATCAATGTGATGGGTGATCAGGCGTTGCTGACGGCCTTTGTTCAGGAAAAGCATCGGGTGGACGAAATCGTGGTGCAGCAATGCATCAAAGAGTTGAAGTCCGCTTTCTCCGGGGTGAACAAAGCCAAGGATGAGCCGGCCTCGGATCCCGGGGCAGACGCGGCGGCCCCTGCAATTCTCCCCAAAAAACAGGATGAAAAAGATCCTGATGGCCGCAACGGAATCGGTGACGCCCGGCTTTTGCCGCCTCGGCCGCGGCCGTGGCCGCGGATTCTTGCCACGGGATTGGCGGTGGTCTTTTTAGGCTTGCTGGCCTTTCAGGCCATCTCTATTTATCCCCCCCGGTACCTGGAACGATGGACCGCTCCGGCCGGTACTTCTTCGCGGAATGTTTACCAGATACATTCTTCTGTATCCGAAGACGGGCCGCCCCTTCAATCGCTTCCCGACGGCGGTCCGTCGGAAGTGCCCGCAACCGCGCCCGGGGAGGCTTCTCCCCCTGGGATGGCCAGCCTGGCCGACAGAGGGACGCAAACCTTCGGTGCCGGGGAGGCCGAGGCGGTTCAGCTTCCCGCGCCGGAGCAAAGCCCTGCCACTGGGGGCGTGGGGGAGGGCAATCCGGTGCCCGGGGATGTCCAGGCCCGCCAGTTGGCCCATCCGGTGGCGGTGGGACCGTTGGCGCCTGAAGCCGCGTCCCCTGGAGCGGTTCCGTTGTCCAAGGAAACCACCGTGATTCGCTTTCCCTACAATTCCAACCAGATCGGTGACGATGCATTCCAGAAACTCCAGCAACTGGCCGAGGTGGTGAAAAGCCGTCCGGGGACGCGGCTGATCATCACCGGATACACGGACAGCCTGGGGGACAAGACCTACAACATAAACGTTTCCAAATTCCGGGCGGATGCGATCAAAAGCTACTTCATCGGGCAGGGCATCAGCGCCGCTCAGATCACCGCCACCGGTCTGGGACCGGCGAACCCGGTGGCCTCCGATGACACCTACCACGGACGCAGCCAGAACCGTCGGGTCGAGATCGAAATGATCGCCGGCGACTGATCCCCGATCTTCACTTCTCGAAAAATCTTTCCCGTCACTGTAACGCGGTGCGGCGAATCGGAAGGTTCGGGTGCCTCAAGGGATTGTTGCCGGTGTCAGGGGCCAGAACCAGAAAATCAACGGCACGGCGACCATCGTCACCAGTGCCGAGAGGGGGAGTCCCAGGCGCCAGTAGTCACCGAATTGATACCCCCCCGGGGCCATGACCAGAGCGTTGGACTGGTGCCCCACCGGGGTGAGAAAGGCGCAGGAAGCGCCTACGGCCACCGCCATGAGGAGGGGATCCGCCGAAACGCCCATGCCCCGGGCCAGGGTGATGGCGATGGGCGCCATGAGCACCGCGGCGGCCGCGTTGTTCACCACGTTGGACAGCAGCATGGTGCCCACCAGGATGACGGCCAGGGTCGCCATGGGGGATATGCCCTCGGAAAGCCGCAGCAACTGCGCGGCGATCAGTTGCGCCCCCCCGGTGCTTTCCAAGGCGTGCCCCAGGGGAAACATGGCCCCCAGGAGCACGATGACGGGCCAGTCAATGCTCTCGTAGATGTCTGCCGGGGAAACGAGGCCGACGATTACCATCACCACGGCGGCGGCGGTGAAGGAAATTTGCACCGGCAGCAGGTTCAGGGCGGAAAGGAGCATGGCCGCGGCGAAGATGCCCACGGCCAGCAGCACCCGCCGGGGCTCGCCGATGCGCAGCTTCCGTTCGGCCAGGGGCAGGCAGTTGAAGGTTTTCAGGGTGGCCTGCAAGGCCTCTTCGCTGCCCTGGAGCAGCAGAATGTCGCCGATGATGAACTGCGTCTGGCCGATGCGGCGTTTGAGCCTTCGCCCCCGGCGGGCGATGGCCAGGAGGTTGACCCCGTAGTCCCGGCGCAGGTGCAGGCTGGCCGCCGTCTTGCCGGGCAGGGGCGAGTCCATCGTCACCACGGCCTCCAGCAGGCGGATCTCATCCGAACCCAGGGTGGCCTTGCAGTCGCCCTTGCATTCGGCCAGTTCGAATCCGGTGGTGTCGATGAGCGCCTTGAGATCCTCGGGAGTGGCCTCCACCATCAGGATGTCGCCGGCCTGGATCTCCTCGTACCAGGAGGGGGCCGGAATGTGACGCTCGCCGCGCACCAGCCCCACCACGGTGGCCTCGGTTTCCTTTTCCAACTGCGAGGTGAGGTGAAAGATGGTTCTGCCCACGAGCTTGGATGTTTCGGGGATGATGACCTCGCTGATGTAGTTTTCGATCTCAAAGAGGTCTTCCGTCGCATTCGCGCTGTCCCGCTTGGGGGTGAGCCGCCATCCCAGCACGGCGATGAACAGCCACCCCACCAGGGCCACGGCGGTGCCCACCGGAACGAAGTCGAACATGCCGAAGGCCGGGGCGCCGGTCTCGGCGCGGTAGGCGGCAATGATGATGTTGGGTGGAGTGCCGATGAGGGTGACCAGGCCGCCGATGAGCGAACCGAAGGCCAGGGGCATGAGCAGCAGGGACGGAGAACGGCCGCTGCGGCGCGACATCCAGATGGCCACCGGCATCAACAGCGCCAGCGCCCCCACGTTGTTCATGGCGCTGGAGCACAGCACCACGGCGCCGGTCAGGGTGGCCGTCTGGGCCGTGGGGCGGTCGCCCACCTTGGCCAGGCGGCGCGACAAAACGTCCACCACCCCGGCGTTGAGCAGTCCGCGGCTCATCACCAGAACGGCCGCCACCGTGACCACCGCCGGGTGCCCGAAGCCCAGGAAAGCCTGGTCGGCCGGCACAAGCCCGGCGATGAAGACCAGCATCAGGGCGGTCAGGGCCACCAGATCGTAACGCCAACGCCCCCAGACAAAAAACACCAGGGTCACCGCCAAGATGATGAACATCACCGCTTGATCGAATGTGACCGACACGTTCCCGTACCTCCGTCAGCGCCGTCGCCCGCCACCGGTGCCGTCGATTTTATCCATTGTTTGCCAACAGGGGCGCCAGCATGTAGATCAAGTCGCTTTCGCGGCTGGGATACGGCGTCATGATGCTCTGGCGGTGCAGCTGATCCACGGTGAGATCGGCGAGCATGGCGTCCTTGATCGTGTTGGCCAGTCCCGTGGCGTTGTCGGAGAGGAAATGGGCCCCGAGGATCCGTTGGTCGTCACCGACGAGGATCTTGTAAGCGGCGTGGCCAAGGCCGACCCGGCGGTAGGTGGGCCAGGCCAGGCGGCTGCCGGTACTCTTGCGGTATCGGATCCCCGCCTTGCGCAGGGCGTCTTCGGTCTTGCCGATCATCGCGTACTGGGGGTAGGTGAACAGAAGAAAGGGGATGGCCCTGTAGTCGAGGTCGGAAAGCGCCTTGCCGCCCAGATCGGCCAGAATGTTCCAGGCCGCCGCGTGTCCTTCGGCGTCCGCCACCCGTGCCAGCTGCACCGTGGCGGCGCAATCGCCGATGGCGAACACCCGGGGGTGCGAGGTCCGCAGGTGGGTGCCCACCGTGATGCCGCGCCGGGTGTGGGCGATGCCGGCGGCGTCGAGGTTCAGGTCTTCGATGGCCGGTATTCGACCGGCCCCATGGACCACGAGGTCCGCTTCCAGGGGCTGTTCACCTGCAATGGAGATGGTAAAGCCGCCCTGGGAACGCGGAGTCACGGCCTCGATGGTGACGCTGCTTTGGACCTCGATGCCCTCTTCGGCGGAAGCCGCCACCAGCAGCGCCACCATTTCGGCATCGAAAGGCCCCAGGGGACGAGGGGCGGCCTCAAGGATGCGCACCGGGGCGGCGCCGGGACCGAGACGAGCGGCGAAGTGAGCGAATTCAAAGGAAATAAAGCCACCACCGACAAACACGAGACGCCGGGGAAGATCCTCCAGGTCAAGAAACTGATCACTGGTGGCCAGGTGATGGCTGCCGTCGAAGGGAAGGGGCATGGGAGACGCCCCGGTGGCCAGAACGTGGTAGCGGGCCTTGAGGGGCCGCCCGTCAACGGTGAGGGTTTCGGCGTCCCGGTAGCGTGCGCGGCCGCGCAAAAAGTCGATGCCGGCCGCCTTCAGCCCCTGCACCGCCCCTTCCGGAATCTTGGCGGTGAAGGTGTTTTTCTGCGCCCGGGCCTGGGCCCAGGATCCCCGGGGCGCCGTTTCGATGCCCTTGCCCAGCAGGTGACGACCGCGGGCGACGGTTTCGGCGATTTCGTAGTAAAACTTCTTGGGCTGGCATCCGCTCAGGGCGCAGGTGCCGCCGGGCCGATCGCTGCTATCCACCACGGCCACCTTCAGGCCGCCTTCCATCAGGTCGTAGGCCGCCGTCTGACCGGCGGTGCCGGAGCCGATGATCACAACGTCGTAGTCCTGGGGCATGGGTTCCTCCGTCGGGTGTGGTTTCATTCCGGGGGGCCTGTTTCGTGGCAATGATCCCTTTTTGTTTTTTTATCATTGACGGCTGTCGATGTCACGACCACAAGCGGCGGTGCCAGGGCGGGGTCGATGCTTTCCAGTACCGAGTGAAAAGCATGCAACCCGGGGCGGCGGGGGAATCGTACCAGGTGGGATCGGCAGCGGCAGTCGCTGGCGCCGAAGCCTGGCACCGGCAGGGATGCGCCCGGCATGGCCGCCAGGGCCGCGGCCCATCGGTGCTCCAGGCGCCGATGAGAAACGTTGCACCAAACCGCCATGGGGGCAGCAACCCGGCGGAGAAAATCGATGTGCCAGCGGAGCGTCCCGTTTCCCCTGATGTGCCGTCCCACCCGGGCGGCCAGTCCTCCCGGCCCCTGGGCACTTCCCGTATAGGCGTACCAGCCGCGGACAAAATCCACGGCTCCCAGGCCGCCCACAACGATGCGCCGGGCCGACGGCAGGCGCAGCCACAGGACATAGGTGCCCCCTTCCGGCGGCAGGTGCAGCAGCTCCGGGGGGTTGTCTTTTGGCGCGGGGCTGTCGTAAATAGGCCTGCGGTTGGAACGGGATTTTCGGAGTGGTTTCATTGTTATGTTTTTTCTCAAACAACCCGATGCCGTCCCGGTGGGACGCACGATGACTCTTGGAAATGGAGGAACCCTTTTCATGCACCCCCCTGTCGATGCTGAACACAAACTCGAAATTCGCAATCTGCGCCCCGAGGATTACCCGGACATCCGTGACATCATGGATCGCGTCTATCGCGGCATGGGCGGTGCCTGGAGTCCGGCGGAGTACCATCGGTTGCTGGAGATTTTTCCCGAGGGGCAGATCTGTATCGCCGACAAGGGCCGGGTGGTGGCCGCGGCCTTGACCCTGATCATCGACTATGCCAAGCACGGCGACCGGCACAGCTACGACGACATCGTCTCCAGCGGCGAGTTTACCAACCACGATGCCGAAGGCGACTACCTCTACGGCATCGACCTCTTCGTTCATCCCGACTACCGGGGCATGCGCCTGGGGCGACGCCTCTACGACGCCCGCAAGGAGCTCTGCGAAAAACTCAACCTCAAGGGAATCCTGGTGGGCGGACGCATCCCCGGCTACGCGGCCCACGCCGCCACCCTGACTCCCAAGCAGTATATCGAGAAGGTGCGGCAAAAGGAAATCATCGATCGGGTGCTCACCTTTCAACTGGCCAACGATTTCCATCCCAAGCGGGCCATCGAGAACTACAACCCCCAGGACCAGAAGAGCCAGCGCTACGCGGTGCTGCTGGAATGGAGCAACATTTTCTACCGAGGCCGCAAGCGTATCGTCTGGGGCCGCAAGTCCAACGTGCGCATCGGCACGGTCCAGTGGCAGATGCGCCTTTTCGCCGACCTGGACGACGTTCTGCAACAGGTGGAATTCTTCGTGGACGCCATCTCAGGCTACAACGCCGACCTGCTGCTGTTCCCCGAGCTGTTCAACGCCCCGTTGCTGGCCCACCAGAACCAGGATGATCCGCCGGCGGCCATGCGCGCCATCGCCGAGTACACCGAACAGTTGCGCAGCGAGATCCTCAATCTGGCGGTGAGCTACAACATCAACATCGTGGCCGGCAGCCTGCCCGAGTACACGGACCGGGGGTTGTACAATGTGGCCTACCTCTGCCGGCGGGACGGCACCTGGGACAGCCAGTACAAGTTGCACATCACCCCGGACGAGGCGGCCTACTGGGGCCTGCGCGGCGGCAACGGCCTCAAGGTCTTCGACACCGACGTGGGCAAGGTGGGGATTCTGGTGTGCTACGACGTGGAATTCCCCGAGCTGGCGCGCATCCTGGCGGAAAGGGGAATGCAGATTCTGCTGGTGCCCTTTTGGACCGACACCAAGAACGGATACCTTCGCGTGCGCCGCTGCGCCCAGGCGCGGGCCATCGAAAACGAGTGCTACGTGGCCATCACCGGATCGGTGGGCAACCTGCCCAAGGTGGAGAACATGGATATCCAGTACTCCCAGTCGGCAATTTTCACCCCGTCGGATTTCGCCTTTCCCCACGACGCCACCGCCGCCGAGGCCACCCCCAACACCGAGATGACCCTGGTTACCGATTTGGACCTGGATCTGCTCAAGGAACTGCGTCGCCAGGGCAGTGTACGCAACTTGCAGAGCCGGCGGCGGGACCTGTACGAGGTTCGCTGGAAGGCGATGGCGCCGGTGGGCAGCCGAAGCCGTTAACCGAAGACGGTGCCATGAAGCCTGCGCGACCCAAACGCCGCCCTTTGTCCAGGACCTTGTCCGCCGTCCGGCGCCGTCCGGGCCGCTGGCTTCTGGCGGGACTGTCTCTGCTGGTATCGCTGACCGTGCTCCAGGTGCTGGCGCTGCGCTGGGTGCCGCCGCTGTTTACCATCCCCATGGCTTGGCACTGGGCGAGTCGGCCATTCGTCGATGGCGCGCCGCCGCCTGTCCGATATCGGTGGACCGGTCTTGGCGACGTGTCGCCCCATCTGCGACGGGCGGTGATCGCCGCCGAGGACCAACGTTTTTTAGACCATGGCGGCTTTGACATGGTGGAAATCAGGAAAGCGGTGGCCGAAGCCGTGGGCGGCGAGCGCCTGCGCGGGGCGTCCACCATCTCCATGCAGACGGCCCGCAGCGTTTTTCTCATTCCCAGCCGCAGCATCTGGCGCAAGGCTCTGGAAGCCTACTACACCGTGCTCATCGAGGCCCTGTGGAGCAAGCGGCGGATCCTGGAAATTTACCTGAACACGGTGGACTGGGGGGACGGGATCTTTGGTGCCGAGGCGGCCGCCCAGTCTTATTTCAAATCTTCCGCCGCTGAATTGAATCGATCCCGGGCGGCGCTGCTGGCGGCCATTCTGCCCAATCCCCACCGGTTTTCACCGACACGTCCCAGCGCTTTCGTGCGCCAACGCCAACAGCGCATCCTGGCGGACTTGTCCCGCATGCCACTGGTGCGCTGAATTTCATTGACAGGTATCAAACATTTGATTTAATCACTTGATTAAATCAAGTGGCCCTATTTTTTGAAGGGAGGCTGAAGTGAGTGAAGCCCTTTCCGGCACGCGGGAACGGATCCTGACGGCGGCGGCGGAGATTTTTGGCGTCAGGGGATACCGGGCGGCCACCACGCGCCAGATCGCCGAGAAGGCGGGGGTGAACGTGGCGGCCATCAACTATCATTTCAAGGGAAAGCTGGGGCTGTACACCGAGGTGTTGGAAACGCTTCTCCGCGAGGGATTCGACCGCTATCCGGCCGCCATGGGCCTGGGGCCCGAGGCCCCGGCGACCCAGCGCCTGGAGGCTTTCGTCCGTTCCTTCTGTTACCGGCTCCTGGGCCCGGAAGGTTGGGGCGGCTACCATGGCAAAGCCCGTTTGATCGTCAAGGAAATGGCCGATCCGAGTCCGGCTCTGGCCGAGGTGGTGGCGCGGCACATTCAACCCCACAAGCAGATGCTGGTGGGCATTGTCCAGGAGCTCCTCGGTCCCGGCGTGGCGCCCCGGACGGCGGTGGCCTGCGCCCTCAGCATCGTGGGCCAATGCATCTACTACGCGATGGCCGAACCCCTGCTCACGCTGCTGGTGCCAGACCAGCAGCGGGTTGAGGCGCGGATCGAGGAGCTGGTGGATCACGTGGTGGTTTTTTCGCTGGGGGGGATGGAAAAAATCGCCGACAGTTCATCGGTGAAGCCGGTGGAGGAAAGGGCATGACCCCAAGACAAAAAATCGCGTTGATTTTGGCCGGCGTGGTGGCCGCCGCGGCGGCGGTGGGTTTTGTGGTGCGCCAGAATGGCGATTCGGGGGGCCGGGTGCAATTCTCCGGCAACATCGAAGTGGTGGACGTACCCCTTTCCTTCAAGACGGCCGGGCGTCTGCAAGCTCGCTTGGTGGATGAAGGTGACCCGGTGCGCCGGGGCCAGGTGGTGGCCCGCCTGGATACCAGCGACCAGGAGCGGCTGGTGGCCCGGGCCGAAGCCGATTTCCACTATGTCGAGGCGGTGCTGGCCGAGCTGTTGGCGGGCAGTCGTGCCGAGGATGTTCTAGAGGCGGAGGCCCGGGTGGCCCAGGCCCACCAGCACCTCAAGGCGCTGGAAACCGGCAGCCGGCGTCAGCAGATCGAAGCGGCGCGGGCCGAGTTGGAACGGGCCCGCGCCGCTTTGTCCGCCGCCGCGGCCCAACGGGTTTTGGCCCGGGCCGACGAGGCGCGCTATGCGGCCTTGGTGGAAGCGGGCGGGGTGAGCCGGCGGGACTACGAAACCCATCAGACCCGCCTGGAAACCACTACCGGGGCGGAAGCCGAAGGCCGCGCGCGGCTGGAAACCGCCCGGGCCCAGCTTGACCTGGTGACCGAAGGCCCCCGTGAAGAGGATATCGCCGCGGCCCGGGCAGGGCTGCAACAGGCCGAAGCGGTTCTGGAAAAAGTCCGAAACGGTCCCCGCCAGGAAACTGTTACCGCGGCCCGGGCACGGGTACAGGCGGCCGCCGAGGCGGTCAAGCTTGCCCGTCAGCAGCTGGCGGACATGGAACTGAAAGCCCCGCTGGATGGCGTGGTCCTCTACAAGGCAGCCGAACCGGGTGCTTTTCTCGGTCCCGGCACCCCCGTGGTGGTGATCGGAGATTTGGACCATCCCTGGTTGAGGGGTTACGTGAACGGCCTCGACCTGGGACGCATCCGCCTCGGCCAGAAGGTACGCGTCACCGTGGATGCTTACCCGGATCGGCCCCTGGAGGGGACCCTGTCCTTCATCGCCGGAGAGGCGGAGTTTACTCCCAAGACCGTCCAGACCGAAGAGGAGCGGGTGCGGCTCATGTACCGGGTCAAGGTGGACCTGCTCAATCCAGAGGGGTTGCTCAAGCCGGGGATGCCGGCCGATGCGGTGATCGTGCCGGAAGAGTGAGACGGGAGGAGGCGGGCGTCTTCGACGCGTTTCCGATTCGAGATTCAAGGTTTCGGGTGCCAGGAACAGCGAGGTGTCCGGGTGGAAGGGCTGAAATTTGCAGGAAGGTTTTCAGGCAATTGAGGGTAGTCGCATCCGAGATGTCCGCAACGACCCGGAGTCAACATTGAGCTTTTTCTGCTGAAACCTTGAACCTTGACCCCTGAAATCCAGGCGTCGCCCGGGATGACGAAAAGAGAAGGGAACGGCATGAGTAGTCCCTCGATCCGCGCCGATGACGCCCATGCCGCCGTTTACGCCCGGGGCCTGACCCGGCGGTTCGGCGATTTCACCGCTCTGGACGGCTTGGACCTGACGGTGGCCTACGGTGAAATTTTTGGTCTGGTGGGGCCGGACGGCGCCGGCAAAACCACCGCCCTGCGCATCCTGGCCGGGATTATGTCTCCCCACGCCGGCCAGGTGCGGGTGGCCGGGGTGGACGTGGCCGTCGATGCCACCGGCGTGCGGGATCACCTGGCCTACATGAGCCAACGCTTCGGCCTCTATCCGGATCTCACCGTGGCCGAAAACATCGACTTTTACGCCGATCTCTACGGCATGGGACGCCGCCAGCGGCGTGAACCGGTGGCGGAGCTGCTGGCGCTTTCGGGAATGACCCCCTTCCGGCGCCGCCTGGCCGGAGACCTTTCCGGCGGCATGAAGCAGAAGCTTCAGCTTGTTTGCGCCCTGATCCATACCCCCCGGGTGCTGCTTCTGGACGAACCCACCAACGGAGTGGATCCGGTAAGCCGGCGCGAGTTCTGGAACATTCTCTACCGGCTCCTGGACCGGCAGGTGGGCATTGTGGTCACCACCGCCTACATGGATGAGGCCGAGCGGTGCACCCGCATCGGAATGATCGACGCCGGGCGGATGATGGGGGTGGGCACGGCGGCCGAAATCCGACGGGGGATGCACGGGAAGATTCTGGCGGTCCGCAGCGACCGGGCCCGGCAGGTGCAGCATATCTTGCAGGCGGCGGGCGAATGGGGGCGGGTGGATCTGTTCGGCGACCGGGTTCACCTGGCGGTGGACGATCCGGAGGCCGCCGCGGCCGACATCACGGCCCGTCTGAACGAAGCCGGCCTCGATTTCGACGCCCCGCGAGAAGCGGCGCCGAGTCTGGAGGATGTCTTTGTCAGCATCCTGGGGCGGTCCGCCGCGGGGCAGGCAATCCAGCCGATGGAACCGTTGGCCTCGCCCAAGGCGTCAAAATCGGAGACGGCGGTAACCGTTTCGGACCTGACCCGTCGTTTCAAGCGTTTTACCGCCGTGGACCGGATCAGCTTCCAGGTGGCCGGGGGCGAAGTCTTCGGGTTTCTCGGCCCCAACGGCGCCGGCAAGAGCACCACCATCCGCATGCTTTGCGGGTTGCTACGGCCCAGCGCGGGACGGGCCGAGGTGGCCGGTTTCGACGTGGCCGATCAGGCCGAGGCGGTCAAGCACCAAATCGGGTACATGAGCCAGAAGTTTTCCCTCTACGACGACCTCACCGTCATCGAGAATATCAATTTTTACGGTGGGATCTACGGGCTCGAGGGCCGGCGTCTCGCCCGGCGACGGGATTGGGCCCTGGCCACCGCGAACCTGACCGAGCGGCGCCACAGCCTTACCCGGATCCTGGGCGGCGGGCTGAAGCAGCGCCTGGCTTTGGCCTGTGCCGTGTTGCACCAACCGCCGATCCTTTTTCTCGATGAACCCACCAGCGGCGTGGATCCCTTGAGCCGGCGCCGCTTCTGGGATCTCATCTACGCCATGGCCGAAGACGGGGTGACGGTTTTCGTCACGACCCACTACATGCAGGAGGCCGAGTACTGCGACCGGGTGGCCATGATCTACCGTGGGCGGCTCATTGCCCTGGGAACCCCGGCGCAGCTCAAGGCCGGCAGCATCGACGGGCGGATCGTGGACGTGCGCTGCGACCGGCCCCGGGCGGCCCACAAGGCGGTGGCCGGCTTGCCCGAAGTACGCGAGGCCTCGCTTTTCGGTGCCGGTCTGCACGTGGTCGCCGTTGATGCCGAAGCGGCCATGGCTGCCATCGAGGCTGTGTTGAAGGTCGAAGGCATCGGCGCCGAGCGCATTGAGATCGTGCCGCCGGGAATGGAAGATGTCTTCGTGGCCCTCATCGAGGCCCATGACCGGGAAAATGGGCGGGAGACGGTCCATGGCTGATTCAGCGGTTTTCCGGAGCCTGGTGCGCACTTTCGCCGTGGCCCGCAAGGAGGCCATCCACCTCCGGCGCGACTGGCGCAGTCTCCTGCTGGCCCTGGCGATTCCGGTGCTGTTGATTCTGCTGTTCGGCTATGCCCTGACCCTGGATTTGAAGAATGTGCCCACCGTGGTCTGGGACCAGTCGCGCACCCCGCCGAGCCGGGATTTCCTCGCCCTGGTCCAGGGATCGGCCTATTTCGAGCTGTACGCCATGCGCGAGAGCGAAAAGGAACTGCGCCATGACCTGGACGCCGGCCGGGCCATGGTGGCCCTGGTGATCCCTTCCGATTTCGCCGAGCACATCGCCGCCGGCCGGCCGGTGACGGTGGAGGCCGTGGTGGACGGCAGCGACGCCAACACCTCGCGCCTGGCGGCCAGCTACTGCCGCGGCCTGGGGTTGATCTTCAACCGGCGGCTCACCGTGGACGCCCGGCCCGCCGGGGTGACCCTGGTTTCCCGGGCCTGGTACAATCCGGCCTTGCGCAGCCCCAATGCCCTGCTGCCGGGGATCGTGGCCATTGTGATGATGGTCATTGCCGCCATGCTCACCAGCGTCACCGTGGCCCGGGAGTGGGAGACCGGTACCATGGAGCAGCTCATCGGCACCCCCGTTCGGGCCGGTGAACTGATTGGCGGCAAGGTGCTGCCCTACTTCGTGGTGGGCATGGTCGACGTGGCCATCGCCGTGGGGTTGAGCCGCTGGCTCTTCCACGTCCCGCTGCGGGGGCATCCGGGGCTGCTCTTCGCCACGGCGGCGGTGTTTCTCACCGGGGCGCTCTTCTTCGGCCTCACCCTGAGCATCCGCTTTAAAACCCAGGTTCTGGCCAACCAGATCGCTCTGGCGGCCGGATTTTTGCCCACCCTGATCCTTTCGGGATTCGTCTTTGCCATCGAGAACATGCCGACGGCCCTCCAGTACCTGACCTACATTGTACCGGCGCGCTATCTCATCGCCATCATGCGCGGCATTTTCATGAAGGGCATCGGCCTGGAGATTCTCTGGCTCGACGCCTTGCTGCTGTTCGTTTACGCCCTGGCCATGATCGCCGCGGCCAGGGGCGGGCTGAAGCTGAGGCTGGAGTGATGAAGCGGCTCAAACCGATGCTGGTGAAGGAGTTTTTGCAGATGCTGCGCGATCCGCGCATGCGTCTGGTGGTGTTCGGCTTGCCCGTGATGCAGATGCTCATCATGGCCTTTGCCCTGACCACCGACGTCAACCGCATCCGCACGGGTCTCCTGGATCGGGACCGCAGCGTCGCCTCCCGCGCCCTGGTGGCTGCCTTCGAGGCCGGGGGCTACTTTCGGATGGTGGCGGCCCCCGAGAACGAAGCCGAGGTGCGTCGGCTGCTGGATGCCGGCAGGGTGCAGGCCATGGTGGTGATTCCATCCGGATTCAGCGAAGATTTGAGCGGTGGTCGGCCCCCGGTCGTGCAGGTCATCTGCGACGGCACGGACAGCAACACCACCGCCATCGTGCTGGGCTACGCCGAGGCCATCATGGCCGGTTTCAACGCTCGGCAGGGGGGCGCCGCGGAGCTGGTGACCGTGGCGGTGCGGGCCTGGTACAACCCCAATCAGGAAAGCCCCCTCTACTATGTGCCGGCCCTCATCGCCGTGATGCTGCTGGTTTTTTCCATTATGCTCACCAGCATCGCCATCGTGCGGGAAAAGGAGATCGGCACCATCGAGCAGGTGATGGTCACCCCCATCGCCAATCTCGAGTTCATCCTGGGAAAGACCATTCCTTACATGATTACCGGGTACCTGACCATGACGGTGATGCTGGCGGCCGCGGTGGCCATCTTCGGAGTGCGCATCCACGGCAGCCTCTTTCTGCTCTACCTGCTCACCGGGATCTTCCTGGCCGGCAATCTCGGGTTGGCCCTGTGGGTCAGCGCCGGCGCCCGCACCCAGCAGCAGGCCCTGCTCACCGCCTTTCTGATCATCATGCCCTGCGTGATGCTCTCCGGTTTCATGTTCCCCATTCACAACATGCCCCTGTCGGTGCGGCTCGCCACCTGGCTCAACCCCATGCGCTGGTATCTGACCATCCTGCGTGGGGTGTTGACCAAAGGGGTGGGGCTGGCGGTCCTCTGGCCGGCCGTGGCGGCCCAGGGCGCCTTGGCGGTGGGATTCATTCTTCTCGCCTCCCGGCGTTTTCGCAAGACGCTGAGATGATCCGATACTGATGTTTTCAGGCGGATGGATGGACTTCGATTGATGTCGGAAAGCCCGTAAAGGCTGACCTCTCGGGGGGATACGAACAAGCGGTTGAAATCAGGCGGCGTCGATATCGTTCTGGAAGAAAGCGTTTCTGATGAAATGGCGAAGCAAGCCGGATGCACTTCAGGGAAACGAAAGGGAAAAGCGGTGATTCAGGGATAACTTGTGCGGCCGGTCATTGCGTTGAATCCCGGTGTGCGCTATGAGCAAAAAATGCTTTATCTGGACAAGGCGTCCAGGCGAACCCATATAAAGGGGAGCTCCCATGAAAATACACACATGGATCTGGAACGGCGTCGGCCTGGTCTTGGCGTTGGCTGTTGTGGTGCTGATGCAGCCGGCGGAAATCAAGGCAGGGACTGACTGGCTCAAGAGCGGCGGGGACCTGCTCAAGCGGGCCACCAGTGCATCCACCGGGCGGCCGGCGGCCGGTGGATCGACGCTGACCTCCAGCGAAATCGCCGACGGGCTCAAAGAAGCATTGCGGGTGGGCTCGGAGCGGGTGGTGGACCGTCTGGGGGCCGCCGATGGGTTCAACGCCGATCCCAAGGTGCACATTCCGTTGCCCAAGAGCCTGCAAACGGTTCACGAGGCCCTGTCGCGGGTGGGCATGGGCGGCTTGACCGAGGACCTGGAGCTGCGCCTCAACCGGGCCGCCGAGGCCGCGGCCCCTAAAGCCAGGGACCTGTTCGTGGATGCGATTTCCCGGATGACCCTGGAAGATGCCCGGGCCATCTGGCAGGGCCCCCCGGATGCGGCAACCCGTTATTTCGAAGGCAAGATGAGTCCACCTCTGGCCGTTGAAATGCGGCCGGTGGTGGAGGAAAGCCTCAACGAGGCCGGTGCCGTGCAGGCTTACGATCAGATGATGGGCCGCTACCGAAGTCTGCCCTTTGTGCCCGACCTGAAGGCGGATCTGACCGGGCACGTCGTCGACGGCGCCCTTGCCGGCATCTTCAGCTATCTGGCCGAAGAGGAAGCCGCCATCCGATCCAACCCGGTCCACCGCACCACCGAACTGCTGCAAAAAGTATTCGGCGCCGCCAACTGATCCCGCCCATGCGGCTGTTGCCCATTCTCATCTTCGTGGTGACCTATCTCGGCGTGGCCGCGGGGCGGGTGCCGTGGCTGACCCTGGATCGCACCGGGATCGCCTTGTTGGGGGCCATTGCCATGGTGGCCAGCGGGGCCCTGCCGCTGGATTTCGCCCTGGGGGCCATCGATCACGGCACCATCCTGCTGCTCTTTGCCCTGATGATCGTTTCAGCCCAGCTTCGGCTGGGGGGATTCTACACCCGGGTAGCCCTCCACAGCGCTGCCCTGCTGCACCGACCGCGTCTGTTCCTGTTGATCAGCATGTTGGTGAGCGCCGTGCTCAGCGCGGTGCTGGCCAACGACATCGTCTGTTTGGCCTTCGCCCCGGTGATCGCCGTCAGCGTGGTTCGTGCCGGTTTCAATCCGGTGCCGTTTCTGCTCGGGCTGGCACTGGCGAGCAACATCGGTTCCGCGGCCACCCTCATCGGCAATCCCCAGAACATGCTCATCGGTCAGGTGGGGCGTCTGGCCTTTGGACCGTTTCTCGCCTGGTGCCTGCCGCCGACCCTCGCGAGCCTGGGGATCGCCTTCGCTCTCCTATGCGGCTTGTACCGGGGACGGTTGACCCAGCGCGGATCATGGGTTGAAGCGAACGATGACTGCCGCCTTCAACCGTTCAACCGGTGGCAGAGCACCAAGGGCATCGCCGGCACGGCAGTGCTGATTGGCCTGTTCTTCACCGGGATCCCGAGGGAGCTGTCCGCTCTGGCGGTGGCCGGGTTGCTGTTGTGCAGCCGGCACATGAAGTCGCGCCAGATCCTCGGTTTGGTCGACTGGCACCTCATCACGCTGTTTTGCGCCTTGTTTATCGTCATCGAAGGCGTGAGCCTTCAGGGGTTGCCGGAGTGGATCGTGGCGAAACTGGCCGCGGGGGGGATATCGTTGGACGATCTGCCCGTGCTCGTTGGAATCGCCACCGTCTTGAGCAACCTGGTGAGCAACGTGCCGGCGGTGATGCTCCTGGTGCGTTTTCTCGATCCGACAATGCCGGTACAGTGGTACGCCCTGGCGGTAGCCAGCACCTTTGCCGGCAACCTGATTCTCATCGGCTCCATCGCCAATCTCATCGTGGTGGAACAGGCCCGCCACTGCGGGATCGAAATCGGTTTCGGCGAACACGCCCGCGTGGGTGTCCCCGCTACCTTGGCCAGTCTTTTGGTGCTCTGGGGCTGGATCGAATGGGTGGGGTGAGTGGTTTCGGCGGGTTCCGGGTTCAAGGTTCAAGGTTTCAGCCAAAAATTCCCAATGTTGCCTCCGGGGCGTTGCTCATTTGCGACCATGTTTTAATTGCTTAAAACATTCCGGCAATCTTCAGTCCTTCGATTTGAACCCCGGGTCAGGCCCGGGGAGACCGGCGGTCGAAGAATGCCGGATGGATCCGGTTTTTTCCGTCATTCCTGCGAAAGCAGAGCCTGCCCTGGACTCGATCCGGGGAATCCATGTTTATCGGAACGAGACGGCGCAAGACGATCGGCAAGCGTCAAGCACCGCGGTCACCTCCTTGGGCAAACCGGACACGATAGGAGGCGACACCTGAAACCCGATACCTGATTCCGCCCTGTTCCGGACACTCGAAACCTTTTCCCCCCGGCCAAAATTCCGCCTCCCGGTGGCGGTGACGGGGTTAGAAAATGCTGTCATTCGGAGACGATTTCGGCTAATAGAGCCGACACAGCGCCAGGCATCGCTTTTTGCCCGCCGACGGGGCAAATCGGTGGGCGATAGACGCCCTTTCTCCTCAACTTGCCACCGGGGTTGTGCATGAGCGCCTTGAAACGCATTCTCGTCATCTCTGCCGATTCATCTCACCGTGGCGCCATCGAAGGAGCCCTCAAGGGTCGCTATCGCGTTGAAGGGGCACATACCCTGGCGCGGGGATTCGAGCTGTTTCAGGCCCAACGCTACGAGGTCACTTTCATCGAGCTGGCCACTTTGGCGGAAGATCAGAATCCCCGGGACCACAAGGAGGCCCTCAACCGTTTTTTCCAGGTCTATCCCACCGCCGGTGTTGTGGTGATGTGCACCCAGTCGACCCTGCGTGAGGCGGTGGCGGCGGTCAAGGCCGGGGCCAACGACTACCTGCTCTGTCCGGTGGAATCCGACGAAGTCAAACTGATCATCGATCATTTTTTCGACAGTCGCATCCGCGAAAGCGAACTCAACTATCTCTGGGACCAATTCTGGGAAAAGGATGCCCTGGAGCTGGTGCGGACTCGCAGTCCCTTGATGCGCGGGGTCTACCAGAAGTTGCGATCAGTGGCGCCCACCAAGACAACGGTGCTGCTCACCGGCGAGACCGGTACCGGCAAGGGGATCATGGCCCAGTTGATTCACAAGCACAGCAACCGACGGGATCGCCAGTTCATCAGCGTCCACTGCGGCGCCATACCCGACACCTTGCTGGAAAGCGAACTGTTCGGTCACGAAAAGGGAGCCTTCACCGGGGCCACCCGGCGCAAACTGGGCAAGTTCGAAATCGCTCGTGACGGAACAATTTTTCTCGATGAGATCGCCACCATCAGCGCCGCCGCCCAGGTCAAGCTGCTCAAGGTGCTCCAGGAGCGTACCTACGAGCGGGTAGGGGGGGAGCAGACCCTCGAAACCCAGGCGCGCATCATCGCCGCCACCAACATGGATCTCAAGCAGATGACTGAAGCCGGCACCTTTCGCAAGGATTTGTTCTACCGACTCAACGTTTTTCCCATCGAGATTCCGCCTCTGCGCGACCGCAAGGAGGATCTACCACTGTTGGCCGAGCTGTTCGTCCAGCGGCTCAACCAGTTCTACAACAAAGAGATCACCGGGGTGCACGCGGCAGTGCTCAGGGCCTTCGAGGCCTACGATTGGCCGGGGAACATCCGGGAGCTGGAAAATCTCATCGAACGGGCCTATATTCTAGAAACAAGCAAGCTGTTGACCCCGGAAAGTTTTCCCGGCGAACTGTTCAGTACCGCCCCCGTGGCCCAGGTGCCCATGGATGCCTCCCACACCTTGGCCGAAGTGCGACGCCGGGGCATCGAACACATCGAAAGACAGTATCTCAAGGAACTGCTCACCGCCAAAAAGGGACGGATCAAGGATTCGGCCGCCCATGCCGGCATTACCACGCGTCAACTTCACAAATTGCTCACCCGCTATCACATCCACAAGGAAGACTACAAAAACTGAAAAAAGGAACGCCGGATTCCGCCATGGGTCAAAGTGGAACGTCCGGTTCCGACGTGCGGGATGGAAAAAGGTCCGCTTCGGTGCACTGCGTCATGCCGTCACTTTTCCAAAATGCTTGCCGGTGGCCTGTGCGCGGCCGGTAGCGGCCATCGGCTTGCACCCTTAATCGATGGTTGGCACGGCAGTTGCTGATGGTTCGGAAAGCCGGAAGGCCGGGGTTGAGGAAGATTGAACGAAAAGGAGGAAGCAAAATGCATCGGATGAGAAGTTGGGTGTCGGTGATCATGCTGGTGACGCTGACGGCATGGGTGTTTGCCGCCGCTGCGGCCAGTGAGGCACCCGAGGTGGAATTAAGCGGAGAAATCAACGAAATATACCAGTTGGTGACCGATGATGGCGAAGTCTACGAGATCGGCATCAACGACGTCGGCAACGAACTGGTGGATAGTCACATCAACGAGAAGGTGCGCGTGCGCGGCGCCATCAGCACGGCGGAAGACGGCGCCCGGGTGATCACGGTGACGTCTTTTGAAGTGATTTCCGAGTAGCCGCCTGCCTTGGCGAGGCGCCTTGCATGAAAAAGAAAAAAGATTCCCGTAACCAGGAAGTACATGAAACCATCGCCGGGGTATTGACCCCGGCGGGATGGGACGATGATGGTCGCGTTACCGCGGTAATGCTCTCGGCCTTGGACGATGAAGAATACCTGGTCGAAAATGGCGAAAAATTCGTCGATCTGGTACACTGCAACGTCGAGGCCAGCGGGGTCGTGAAACGCGACCGTAAACGTTTTCGTACCATCAATATCAAAAAGATCGTTCTGACCGAACCCCCGGCGCCGGAGGATACCGGCGACGGGTGGATTATGGCATCGCGAAGGTAAGAGTGATGGGCCGGTGCTCGCTTTCGGTGAAATCGACGCCGCGGCGATCATTCGCTTAAAAGGCGATGGAGGGGATTGTGCCCGGCTCAGAGATGGGACAAGCGAAAGGAGTACAAAACGGATGAATAAACAAGAACTGATTGCCGAAGTCGAAAAAGAGATTGCCGACCGCAAGGCCGCCCGCAGTGCCGTGGAGAGTCTGTTGGCGCACATCGGCGAGGCGCTGAAAGCGGGGGAAACCGTGACGTTGACCGGCTTCGGTGCCTTCAAGGTGGTGGAACGTCGGGCCCGTACCGGAAGGAACCCGAAAACCGGCGCGCCGCTGGATATTCCAGCCCGCCGTTCCGTGATTTTTGCGCCAGGGAAGAATCTCCGCGACGCCGTTGCCGATTGATCGTCGACAAGAGTTGAAAAAAGATGATCACCGTCTCCATTCCGGCCCGCAAGGGGCCAGGGGACGGCGACATTCGCGTGGGGGCGGAACCGTTCCACTTCGTTTGACAGGGATTTTTTGCCGATGTACATTCAAAACGGCGCTGGCTTCGAGCTCAGCGCCGTTTTGAAAATCCGGCTGACGGAGGAAAACGATGCACGATTCCCACGAGCAAGGGCACGCCCATCACCACCACCCCCATCCTCACGACGACGATCATGCCCATCCTCACCATGAGCACGGCCACGGCCACGGCCACGGGCACGACCATCCTCATTCCTCCCATGCGCCGGCGGCGATGCCCTTTGCCGAAAAACTGGTCAAGCGCCTGGAACACTGGCATCGGCATAACGAAGACCATCTTTGCGACTACCAGCAGTGGGTAACCGAAGCCCAGCGCCAGGGACGAACCGAAGTGGCCGCTCATCTCCAGGAAGTAGCGGCGCTGACCGGCCAGATCAGCGACCGGCTCGCCCGGGCCTTGGCGGCGGCGCGAAGGGATGGCGGACCCGCCTGAGGCGTCCCCGGCCGGT
>Ga0172382_10001153_pt1 | contig 47967 bp, 41 predicted proteins | sample Leawel138RmetaG_FD_122245 | JGI IMG/M metagenome (GOLD analysis project Ga0172382, IMG submission 122245) | Leachate microbial communities from a municipal landfill in Southern Ontario, Canada - Leachate well 138R metaG | ecosystem: Engineered > Solid waste > Landfill > Unclassified | place... | reverse complement strand
TACCCCCTTCATCAACTCAGGTTCATCAATTGGCTATGCGTGCGGCACGTGGCGACCAATTGCGACATATTGAAACGAGCCTTTTCCTCCGTTCGCGTGTTTGATCCGGGTCTCCCCCCACCCCAAGGGAGAAACCGGAGAAAGTTTATGAAAACGTTCAGGAAGTTCGCAGCCCCGCTCGCCCTTGCCGCCGCCGCGCTGTCCATCGCCGGCACCGCCCAGGCCCGGCCGGCGCACGGCTGGAACCTTACCCCCGCACGCAGCGCCGAGATCCGCCAGGACATCAATTCGCTCAATACCGCGATCGACCGCGCCACCGCGCGTCGCACGATTTCCCAGCGTGAGGCCACTGGCCTGCGCCGTCAGGCGCGCGACGTGCAGCGGCTCTACGTCCAGTATCAGCGCAACGGCCTGACCCGCGCCGAGGTCCGCACGCTGGAGAGCAGGGTGAACGCGGTGCGCGCCGCCCTGCGCATGGAGCGGCGGGACTGGGACGGTCGCCGCGGCTGATCCGCCTCCGGGAGCGTGGCGGCGACCCCTCGCCGCCGCGCCACCCAAGACGCTTGAAATGCCCTGCCGTCGAGCCTAGCTGCCCGATTATGACCAGCACACCGCGCACGCTCTACGAGAAGATCTGGGACGCCCACGTCGTCGAACGCCGTGACGATGGTACCTGCCTCGTCTACATCGACCGCCACCTCGTCCACGAGGTCACCAGCCCGCAGGCTTTCGAGGGGCTGCGCGCGGCCGGGCGCAAGGTGCGCCGTCCCGATCTGACGCTGGCGGTGCCCGATCACAACCTGCCGACGACGGCAAGGCTGGACGCGGCGGGCAACCGCATCCCGATCGCCGACCCGGAAAGCGCTAACCAGCTCAACACGCTGGCCCGCAACGCCCCCGAGTTCGGTATCCGCTATATCAGCGAGATCGATGCCGAGCAGGGTATCGTCCACGTCGTCGGGCCCGAGCAGGGCTTCTCGCTGCCCGGCGCGACGATCGTGTGCGGCGATAGCCACACCTCGTGCCACGGCGGCCTCGGCGCGCTGGCCTTCGGCATCGGCACCACCGAGGTCGAGCACGTGCTGGCGACGCAGACGCTGCTGCTCAAGCCGTCCCGGACCTTCGAGGTGCGCGTCGACGGCAAGCTGGCCCCGGGCGTCACGCCCAAGGATGTCGTGCTGCACGTCATCGGCGTGATCGGCACGGGTGGCGGCACCGGCCACGTCATCGAGTTCTGCGGCTCGACCTTCGAGGAAATGAGCGTCGAGGGCCGCCTTACCGTGTGCAACATGTCGATCGAGGGCGGCGCGCGCGCCGGCCTGGTGGCGCCCGACGAAAAGACCTTCGCCTACGTCAAGGGCCGGCCCTACGCGCCCCGGGGCGAGGATTGGGACAAGGCCGTCGCCTGGTGGAAGAGTCTGCGGACCGATCCCGGCGCGAAGTTCGACAAGTCTGTGCATATCGATGCGGCCGACATCCAGCCGACCGTCACCTGGGGCACCAGCCCCGAGGACGTCGTGCCGATCGGCGGCGCGGTGCCCGCGCCCGAGAGCTTCACCGACCCGTCGAAGCAGCAGGCGGCGCAGGTCAGCCTCGACTACATGGGGCTCCGGCCCGGCACGAAGATGACCGACATCGAGGTGCAGAACGTCTTCATCGGGTCCTGCACCAACAGCCGCATCGAGGATCTGCGCGCCGCCGCCGAGGTGCTGCGCGGCCGCACGAAGGCTGCCAACGTCAAGTGGGCGATTGTCGTTCCCGGCTCGGGTCTGGTCAAGGCGCAGGCCGAGGCCGAGGGGCTCGACCAGGTGTTCGTCGAAGCCGGCCTCGAATGGCGCGAGCCGGGCTGTTCGGCCTGTCTGGCGATGAACCCGGACAAGGTGCCGGCGGGCGAGCGCTGCGCCTCGACCAGCAACCGCAACTTCACCGGCCGCCAGGGCCCGGGCGCGCGCACGCATCTGGTCTCGCCGGCGATGGCCGCCGCCGCGGCGGTGACGGGCCGGCTGACCGACGTGCGCGAGCTGATGGCCGAAACTGCCGCCTGAGTTGGGCGGCGCGCGCAAGTCCGCTTTCCCGCCGGTCGTCTCGCCGGATACCCGCCTCCTCGTCCTCGGCAGCTTGCCGGGCGAGGCGTCGCTGGCGGCGCAGCGGTACTATGCGCACCCGCACAACCAGTTCTGGCGGCTGACGGGCGGGGTGATCGGGCGCGAGGACCTGCCCGCGCTCGATTACGACGCCCGCCTTTCCGCGCTCCTCACGGCCGGGATCGGCCTGTGGGACACCGTTGCTTCCGCCGTGCGCCGGGGCAGCCTCGACGCCGCGATCCGTGAGGCCGAGCACGCCCCGCTTGCCGGGCTCGTCGCCAGCCTGCCGGCCTTGCGCGCGGTGGCGTTCAACGGCGGCACTTCGGCGCGGATCGGCCGGCGCCTGCTGGCCGGTACGCCGCTGCGGCTGGTCGACCTGCCCTCGAGCAGCCCCGCCTACGCCGCCATGCCATTTGACCAAAAGCAAGGACGCTGGCTCGAATTGCGGGAATTCCTGCGCTGACGCTTGCTTCCGCGCGCGGGGATGCACATAGGAAGGCCATGACCGAGAAGACCGACAAGACCAACTGGACCGGCAAGGCCGCGCTGGCGGGCGCCGCGATCGGTTCGGCCGCGCTTGCCGCCGCGCTGCTCTATGCCTCGCGCCGCAAGGAGCAGGCGGCGCCGAAGAAGCTGGAGCCGCCCCATCCCGAAGACGCGCCGGAGACCGACTGATGCAGCCCATTCGCCACGTCCACGGACGCGCGCTGCCGTTCGGGCGCAAGAATGTCGATACTGACGTGATCATCCCCGCTCATTGGCTGAAGACGGTCACGCGCGAGGGCCTGGGCCGCGGCGCCTTCGAGGCGGTGCGCAAGGAGCCGGGCAACGTCTTTGAGGACCCGGAATATACCGGCGCGCCGATCCTTGTGGCGGGCGACAACTTCGGCTGCGGGTCCAGCCGCGAACACGCCGCCTGGGCGCTGCTCGACATGGGCGTGACCTGCGTGATCGCGCCGAGCTTCTCCGACATCTTCTCGGGCAACGCCTTCAAGAACGGCATCCTTGCCGTGGTGCTGCCGCAGGAGCAGGTCGACCGGCTGATGGAAGTGGCCAGGACCGATCCCATCGACGTGGATCTGGAGACGCAGACCGTCACCACGCCGTTCCAGGACCGCTTCACGTTCGAGATCGACCCTTTCCGCAAGCACTGCCTGCTGAACGGGCTCGACGAGGTCGGGCTGACGCTGGCCCAGGCCGATGCCATCGCGGCGCACGAAAAGCGCCTGGATGCGGAGCTGCCCTTCCTGTCCCACGCCGAAAGGGCGGCGGCCTGAGAACGCCGCCTGACAACCGGGTTGAATGCAAAACGCCGCCGCCCTATCGGCCGGCGGAACAGATCGAGGTGCACAGATGACGACATTTGGGGATCGCGAGCGCGCGGAAGAAGCCAAGTTCGCTCGTGACGAGGAAATGCAGTTCCGCATCCAGGCGCGCCGCAACCGGCTGCTTGGCCAGTGGGCCGCGGAGCGTATGGGCCTCTCGGCCGCCGAGACCGAGGCCTACGCCAAGGCCGTTGTCCAGGCCGACTTCGAGGAAGCCGGCGACGAGGACGTTATTCGCAAGCTGCTGGGCGACCTGGTGTCGGCCGGCATCGACGCCAGCGAAGCGGAAGTCCGCACCGCGCTTGCCGACAAGCAGGTCGAGGCGCGCCGCGCGCTGATGGGCGAGGCGTAAGGAGCGCGCCCATGGCGATGTCCGCCGCAGAAATCGAGGCGCTGATCCGCGCCGCGCTGCCCGACGCCGAGGTGGAAATCACCGACCTCGCCGGCGATGGCGACCACTATGCGGCACGTGTCGTTTCTGCCGCATTCCGCGGAAAGTCGCCCGTCCAGCGGCACAAGATGGTCTATGAGGCGCTGGGCGGCCGGATGGGCGGTGAGCTTCACGCCTTGCAACTCAAGACCGAGGTTCCCAACTAGGGATCGAACAATCAGGGTCCATTGCCAGCCATGTCCGAAGCCCAGAGCCGTATTGCCGAAATCGTCAAGTCCAACCCCGTGGTCCTTTTCATGAAAGGCACGCCGCTGTTCCCGCAGTGCGGCTTTTCCAGCCGCGCGGTGGCGATCCTCGATCACGTCGGCGTTCCTTACGAAAGCGTCGACGTGCTGCAGGACATGGAAATCCGCCAGGGGATCAAGGAATTCTCCGAGTGGCCGACCATTCCCCAGCTCTACGTCCGCGGCGAGTTCGTCGGCGGCAGCGACATCATGATGGAGATGTTCGAGGCGGGTGAACTGCAGCAGTTGCTGACCTGAACGCCCCTCCCGGGGCCCCTTCCACGTTCCCTCGCCGGCGCGGACGCCGGCTGGCCACGGTTTTTCGCGTTCGCGGGAATGCCGTATCGGTTGCTTGGGGGGAAAGGCGGAGCCGGGAGACTGGACCGGCCCCGCCTTGTCTCGAGGACTACTTGGGGTACTCATGACATAGCATGAGGCGTGCCAATTTCGGGAAATGCTGGAAATCCGGCGATAAAGGGGCGAGGGTGGCCGCCGATCCCGGTGCCGGTGTAAGCATTTCCGACAGGTATCGCGCACCCTGAGCCGGTGTTTTCCCTTGCCACGCCGCCCTTGCGGCGAAAGACTGAAAGCCATGAATAAAATGCCCAGCGCCGCGCCGCGCGTCATTCCCGCCGCCACGGTCGTCATCTTCCGCAATTGCCCGCAGGGCGGCCCGCCCGAGTTGCTGATGGTGCAGCGCGCCAAGGAGATGCGCTTCGCCGGCGGCGCGGCGGTGTTTCCGGGCGGCCGCATCGACGAGGCCGATCGGGTGCTTGCCGCAAGGCTGGCGCCGGGCGTCGAGCCGGAGACGGCCGCGGCCCGCATCGCCGGTATTCGCGAGACGCTGGAGGAAACCGGCCTTGCCATCGCGGTGGAGCAGCGCGTCCCGGCGGAGGCGGCCGCCAGCGCCCGTGCCCTGCTGCTCGAGCGCAAGGAGCTTGCGCCGGTGCTCGAACGCTTCGGCTGGACGCTGAACCTCAGCCGGCTGGTGCCCTTCGCCCATTGGTGCCCGATGATCGACGGCGCGTTCGACACGCGCTTCTTCCTGGCCGACCTGGGCACGGGCGCGGTCGATATCGCGGTCGATGCGACCGAGAACACGCGGCTGTTCTGGGCGAGCGCGGCCGAGGCGCTGCGCCTTGCCGACAGGGGGGAAATCCAGGTCATCTTCCCCACCCGCCGCAACCTGGATCGCCTGGCGCTGTTTGCCACCTTCGCCGAGGCGCGGGCGCAGGCAGAGACGATCCCGGTGCGGATGATCACGCCGCGCCCGGTCGAGCGCGGCGGCGAGCGCTGGCTGACCATTCCCGAGGGCTACGGCTATCCGGTGACGGGCGAGCCGATGTCGACCGTCAGGCGGGGCTTGTAACCTTGCCGCCGCGCGCGCCGAACAGCGCCAGCGGCACGGCGATGGCGCAGTAGGCGGCCATCACCAGGATCGCCACGGTGTAGTCGCCGTTCAGCCGATAGAGGGTGCCCGTGCCGATGATGCACAGCACGGTCAGCGGCAGCGTCACCGTGGCCGACAGGCCGTAGGCGCGGCTGAAGCTCGCGGTGCCCAGTGTCTCGGCATAGGCGCGGCTGGCGGCGGGTATGCCGGCCGAACCGTGCATTCCCATCAGGCCGATCACCACCAGCAGGAACGGGAAGGGCAGGCCGAGCAGGAACAGCAGCCACAGCACCATGCCGTCGAACACCACCAGCGCCACCGTGCGCCCGCCGCCGAAACGGTCGGCGACGATGCCGAACAGGATCGAGCCGGCCATGCCGCAGAACGACATGGTCGAGGCCAGCAACGCGCCGTTGTCGCGGGTGAGGTTCCAGGATTCGGCCATCGCGACGATATGCACGCCAAGCAGCGTGACGCTGGTGTTCATCGCGCTGACCGCCAGCGCCAGGCCCCAGAAATAGCGATTCCGGAGAAGCTGCGGGATCGTCAACCCGCCGCCCGCGCCCGAGCCTGCGTCGCTGCCGATCCGTACGGCTTCCCGCGCGGTTTCGCCGGGCGGGTGATCGACCACCAGCAGCGAGGCGGGCAGCAGCACAAGGCCCGACAGCGCCGCCAGACAGAGGAACAGCGGCTCAAGCCCGAACTGCTCGATGATCCAGTTGCCGCCCACCGGCAGGATGGTAACGATGATCGGCAGATGGACGATGCCGATGGCCAGGCCCCGATTGCGGTTGAACCAGCGTGTCACCAGCGTCGGCGGCAGCACGGCGCCCGCGAGCGACATCGCCGGGCCGAGCAGCAGCCCGTAGGCGACGACATAGGCGATGAAGCTGGTGGTGAAGGCGAGCAGGAGCCAGGCGAGCGTCGCCGCCACCGCGCTCGCGGCCATCAGGCTGCGCAGCGAGAAGCGGGCGGCGAGCACGCCGGCGACCGAGGCCAGAACGGCCGAACCGAGGATGACCAGGGGCACGCCGGCCGAGGCGAGTTCGGCCGACACCTGCATGCGTTCCTGCATCGGCTTCAGCAGGATGGCCGGGGTGCCGAAGATCGTGCCGATGATCACGTTGTGCGAAAGCCAGGCGATGAACCCCATCCGCTTCGCCAGCGGATGATTGGGGGCGTCCGTCGCGTTATCGGAACTTGCTGCGCTCACCGGCGCCTCCCTCGTCCGACGCGCTGCGGCGCCGCTACCCGGCGATTGATACAGCATGGCGGAGACTTGACCAGCGCAATTCGGCCGGTGGCGGCCGCGTCAGCAGGAGGAGGCGTGCACCTTCCGGTCCGCCGCGTGGAGCCGGCCGAGATGATCGACCACCGGCTCGTAGAGCGGGCTGTCGAACTCGATTCCCGCAAGGTGGCCCTCGATCCAGCGGACCACGCCGGTCAGCCCTTCCAGGCCCTGCGGCCGGATGATGACACGCATACCGGTCCGCAGCGCGAGCGCCCGCGTCTCCAGGCTGCAGCCATGCGCGGAGATATCGAAGATCCGGGCGTTGTCGCGCAAGCCGTTCTGGGTGCGGCAGATCGCGGCCAGCATCACGGGCCAGCGGTTGGCGCGGCGCGGAGCGAGGGCATGCGACATGACGGCTTTCATAGCATCGGGATGGTAAACGCGTCATAAACGCGTGCTGCACCCGGCGCCGGGCGGCCGATCAGCCTTCCGAAGGGGGCTCCACGCCTTGCGGCAGGACCAGGACATCCACGGGCGTGGCGGGATCGAGATAGCGGCGGGCCAGCGCCTCGACATCCTGCGGGCCGAGCGCGCGCAGCCGTGAGACGGCGCGGCGATGGCGGTCGATCTCATCGGGCTCGCTCTGGGCGCGGTCGACCAGCCCCAGCCAGCCGAGATTGGTCTTGAGCGCGTTGGTATGGGATTCGATCAGCGGCTCGCGCGCGCGGCGGAACAGGTCATCGCTCACCGGCGCCTCGCGCAACTGCGTCAGCGCCTGCGCGATCGCCGCGCGCGTCGCGCGTACCTCGCGCACGTCCACGGCGACGGCGATGCCGAAGGTGCCGAAGCCGCGCCAGAAGCGCGACGGCGAACTGGCCGCCTCGGGCGTGTAGGTCTTGCCGAGGCTGCCGCGCAGCGATTCGGTCAGCTTGATGAGGACGACGCGCTGCAGGAGCCGGAGGCCGAGAGTCTCCACGGGATCGCCGTCGTCGCGCGTCGGCCAGGTCAGGCGCAGCAGGGCCTGGTCGGCGGGGCCGGTGTGGCGCAGCACGCGCGGGCTGCGGTCCGAGGTGAACGGGCGGGCCCGCTGCGCTTCATAGGCGCCGAACGCCGGCTCGCGCGCCGGCAGCGCGCCGAAGGTCCTGGCCACCGCGGCGATCGCCTCGCTTTCGCGGACATCGCCGACGATGGCGATCTCTATCGCGCCGTGGGCGAAGCGGTCGGCGAGATCGCGCCTGAGCTTTTCGAACGTCAGGTCGCGGTAGTCCTGCTGCGGCTGGAGCGTGAAGCGCGGATCGTCGTCCGACAGGATGCCGCCGATGGCGTTGGCCAGCGCGGACGAAGGCGTCGCGTTGCGCTGCGCGAAGAAGTGGTTGATGTTCAGCCGGTACTGGATCTCGCCCTCGCGCCGATAGCCGGGATCGGTGATCATCGCGGCATAGACCTGCAATTGCAGTTCCAGGTCGCGCGGCGTCGTCCGGGCCGAGGAGACGAAGGTTTCCGGCCGGGACGATATCCCCACGTTGATCGTGTGGCCGGCCAGGATCGATTGCAGCTCGTCGCGTGTGTGCCTGCCCAGCCCGCCGACCGGCAGGACGCGCACCATGTTCACCGCCAGCGGGTTGTCGCGCGTGGCGAGCATCCCGCCACCGTCGAGGTTGACCCTGACCCAGACGCGCCCGCGCTCGATCCGCGTGCGCTTGAGATTGAGCATCACCCCGTTGGCGAAGCGCAGCTCGCGAATGCCCAGCGCCGGTTCGCGCCGGTCGCTGACGATCGTGCCCGGCGTTCCGAAGCTGGTGTAGGCGAAGGTGGGCGTCGTCGCGGGCGCTCCCGGCTCGACCGGCAGTCGCATGGCCTCGTCCCAGGCTTCGCGGATCGCTGGCTCGCCGCCCTGCGGCTGCTTGCGGCCCTCGAAGCGCAGCAGCGGATCGTCCAGCGGCACGGCCTCGCGCTGCATCGCCGCGAATACGCGCCCGGCGGTGATCCGGGGGGCGAAGGCGCGGAACCGCGCGAGCACGCTCCGCGGGGTCGAGGGGACGACATCGTCGCGTAGCAGGTCGAATACCGTGCGCAGCAGGGCGGCGTGGCTGCGCGTCCGCGCCGATGCCGCCGCGTTCTCGACATCGGCGCGGATCGCGGCGACCTGCTCGTCCACCTCGGCCTGGCTGAAGCCGAAGGCGCGCGCGCGCCGGTATTCGCCCGCGGCCGCGATCAGCCCCTTGCGCCATGCCCCGTCCACCGTATCGACGATCAGGTTGGTGGTCCGGCCGGCCCTGAACACCTCGCCCGTGCCGAATCCCGCGTCGCGGAACGGCGGGTCGGGCTGGCGGGCGATGCGCGTCAGCCGGCGGTTGACGATGGCATAGCCGATCCGGCGCAGCAGCCGCTCCTTGCGCTCCGCTATCGTGTCGGGCCCCCGAATCCACGGGCCGTGGTGCGAGGCGGTGATCCGTTCCGACAGCGCCTGGTGGAGATGGATCCCGGTGCGGCCGCCATCGGCGGCGTCGACCGGCCCGGCGCCGGGCTGCGGCTCGGCTCGGGCGGCGGGTCGCCAGCTTGCGAACCGGGCGACGATGTCCGCCTCGACCGTGGCGGGATCGACATCGCCGATGACGATCAGCGTCGCCTTTTCGGGGAGGTATTCGCGCGCCCAGAAGGCCTTGAGCCGCTCGGCCGTCGCCGCCTGCAGCACTTCGGCGTCGCCGATGGGGAAGCGGCGGGGGTGGAGCGCGGCGGGATGGAGGAAGCGGGCCTTGTCGATGCGGTTGCGCAGCGCCCAGGTGTTGCGCTCGCGCAGTTCGGCCAGCACCACGCCGCGCGCGCGGCCGACCGCCTCCGGCGAAAAGGTCAGCTCGCTGGCGATCTCGCGCATCATCATCAGCGACAGGTCGACGAGCGCACGATCGTTGCGCGGCAGGTCGAGCATGTAGGTCGTGGTCCGGAAGGCGGTCGAGGCGTTGTTGTCGCTACCGAAGGCAAGGCCGTGGCGTTCCATCAGCCGCACCATCTCGCCTTCCGCCAGGTGCGTGCTGCCGTTGAACGCCATGTGCTCGGTGAAATGGGCATAGCCGCGTTCGTCCGCGCCCTCGTCGAGCGAGCCGACGGCGAACTCGAAGCGGACGAGGACCGTGCCGGCGGGGTTGGCGTTCGGCCGGATGACATAGCGCATGCCGTTGGCGAGGCGGCCGAAGCGGAAGGCGCGGTCGACCGGAATGTCGCTCGCCTCGAAGGCCCAGGCCGGGTGCGGCTGGGCGGCGTGGCCCGGTGCGGCGCCGGGAACCGTCGTCGCCGCGCAGGCGGAAAGCAGCCACGCGCCGATCGCGAACAGCAGAAGCAGACGCAGGCGCTGCATGCCGCACCTCCCCGCCGAACATGCCGCATTTTCGGCGCCCAATCAATCGCATGAGCTGTTTGGCCGCGGCGCGGGGGTGCGGCGGGGCCTGCCCGGGAACGCGCTTCGACCCGCGGGTGAAGCGCGCGCCGGGCAGGCGTCATCTTGCCGTCAGAACGAGAACTTGATCGTCCCGCCCCAGGTCCGCTCGTCGCCCGGCGTGCCGGCGATCAGGCCGATGTTGCCGGGGGCGACCTGCAGCAGCTCGATATACTTGACGTCGAAGGCGTTGCGCACCCAGCCGAACACGTCGAAGCCCTCGCCGCGGAAGCCGGCGCGGAAGTTGGTCAGCGCGTAGCCCTTCACGTCGGTGTAGATCGACGGGGAGGCGTTCGAGTTCCAGTGCGAACGGTAGTTGCCGTCGACGCCGAGATAGACCTGCCCTTCCTTGTCGAGCAGGTTGACCGGCGCGTTGACTTCGGCGCCGTAGGAGAAGGCCCACTTCGATACGCCGGGCAGGTCAAAGCCGGAGATGTCGCACTGGCGCGGGCTGGTGGTGTCGGGGATGCCCGCGTTGGAATAATCGGGCGCGGCGCCGGCCGGCTGGCGCGTGCCGCCGGAAAGCTCCGGCGGGCAGGGCGCGTTGGTGAACTTCACGTACTTGGCGTCGGTATAGGCCGCGTTGGCATAAGCGGTGAAGCGGTCGCTGGTGCGGATCTTGAAGTCCGCCTCGATACCCTGCGTGCGGACCTTGTCGGCATTGGCGAGATAGCCGCGCACCGTGCCGAATTGGCCGCCGTTCACGGTGGCCTGGAAGTCCTTGATGGTGGTGCGGAAGGCGGCGAGGTTGAAGGTGGCGCGGCGGTTCAGGAACGATGTCTTGATGCCGATCTCGAAATGGTTGACCGATTCCGGCTTCACCGTGCTCGCATCGAGGTTGGGCGTATTGTCCGCGTTGAGCGGCAGGCCGTTCTGATTGATGCCGATCGTCTTGAAGCTCTTGGCGTAAGTCGCGTAGAACAGGACGTCCCGCGCGATCTTGTAGTTCACGTTCAGGTCGTAGCTGAAGTTCCAGTCGCTGACCGAAGGATTGGTGAGCTGCGGCTGGTAGACGCCGCACTGGGCCGCCCGGTCGGTGCCCGCAACCAGCGGCGTCTCGCAAGTGACGAGCTGGCCCGCGCCATCGGTCACCACGCGCTGATAGAAGCCGTTCTTCTTGTCGTAGTTCAGGCGGATGCCCGGCTGGATCGTAAGTTCGGGCGTAAGCTTGTAGCTGACCTGGCCGTAGAGCGCCGCGCTGGTGCTCTTGAGGTACTGCGTGTTCGTGGCGGTCAGGCCGTCCAGGATGGCCGCGTTGGCCGCCTGGGCGCCGCTGAGGCTCCACCGGCTGGCGTCGGCGCCCTGCTGCTCGGTGCCCTGGGTGTTGATCCGCTGCTTGAAGCCGAACAGGCCGACGACGAAGTCGATCTTGTCGCCGGTGTAGTTGTAGCGGAACTCCTGGCTGTACTGGTTCTGCTGCGAGGGGTTCTGCGACTTGGAGACGACCGAAGCGCCGGTGAAGTCTCGGTCGTTCTCGGGCTTCCAGTCCCAGAAACGCCAGCCCGAGATCGAGGTGAAGGTGCCGGGGCCGACGTCCCATTTCACGCGCAGCGACGCGCCGCCGATCTTGTTGCCGGCGTTGAGGTTGGCGTCGATGTCGGCGAGGCGATCGTAGACGTTGCGGCTGGGAACCGAATAGTCCTTGCCCGGGTTGGCCGCGTTCAGCGCCGCGATCATCGCGTCGTACTGGCGATTGAGCGCCCGCTGCGTCGTGCCGACGCGGACGAAGGTGGTGCCGCAGCACTCGGGGTCCTGCTGGCTGTAATCGCCCGACAGCGTGACGCTGAGATTGTCGTTCGGCTTGAACAGGATCTGGCCGCGCAGGCCGAGGTTGTCCTGCTCATTGATCCAGCGCAGCGTCCGCACGTTGTAGAGCGTGCCGCGCCGGCTGGTCGAGGCGATGGCGATGCGCGCCGCGACCGTATCGGACAGCGGGCCGGAGACGGCGGCCTTGGCCTGCTTGTAGTTGAGGTTGCCCACGCTCAGCTCGGCGCGGCCTTCGAATTCGAAAGTCGGCTGGTTGGTGGTGATGTTGATCGCGCCGGCGGTGGTGTTCTTGCCGTAGAGCGTGCCCTGCGGGCCGCGCAGCACTTCGACCTGCTCGACATCGAGGAAGTCGAAAGTCGCGGCGGCGACGCGCGCGTTGTAGACATCGTCGACGTAGATGCCGACGCCCTGCTCGAAGCCGTCGCTGGTCAGGCCGAACGGCACGCCCAGGCCGCGGATGTTGACCGAGGTGTTGCGCGGGTTCGAGGTATAGACCTGCAGCGTCGGGGCGAGCTGCTGCAGCTTGACGACGTTGAAGTTGCCCGTCGATTCGATGCTGTCCGCCTTGATCACGGAAATCGCCAGCGGAACCGCCTGCGCCGTCTCCTGCCGGCGGCGGGCGGTGACGATGATCACCTCGCCGCGGCTGAGGGTGTCCTGCTCGGCGGCGGTATCGGCTGCGGCGGCATTGGCCGCGACCGTATCGGCTGCGGCTTCGGCGGCGAGGACGGGGGACGCGAAAAAGGCTGCGCTGGCGGCGCCCGCCAGCAACACGGAACGGGAGATCATCGTTTTTCCTTCCTGATGTGGATCACGACGCCTCCGGTCGTCCGGCGGGCGCTGGGTTTTCTGGTCTTGGCCTGAAATGGGCAGGAGTGCGGCGGATCAGTTCGGCTTGAGCCGTTTCTTCTCCGTCACGTCGATCTGGACGACGCGGCCCTCGTGGACGGTGAGGGACACGTTGCCGAATTTGAGCCCGGCGAGCGCTTCGCGGACGCTGGAGATGCTTTCTTCCAGTAGCCGCTGAGCGTCATTGGGGAATGACTGTTCAGGCATGGTCATGGCTGTTGGCTCCGGTTGGGGTAAAGGCCTTCGACCGGCGGGGGCGAACCTGGATGGTTTCTCCGGGCGAAGGCGGGGGCAGGCTGGCGTCGACATCAAGCTCGACCACGCGGTCTCCGGCGCAAACGCCTTCGATCCGCCAGGCGCCGCCCTTGCGGAAGACGTTGTCGACGACGACGGGCAGGCCGTCCGCCGCCACGATGTCGAGATCGTGGGGGCGAACGTGGATGCCGTCGGCGAAGTGGTTGGTCTCCCCCACGAAGTCGGAGACGAAGGGCGTCGCCGGCTCCATGTAGACCTGTTCGGGCGTGCCGACTTGCTCGATCACGCCGTGGTCCATGACGACGACGCGGTCGGCGAGTTCGAGCGCTTCCTCCTGGTCGTGGGTGACGAAGATCGAGGTCAGGCCCATCTGCTTGTGCAGGTCGCGCAGCCAGCGGCGCAGCGTCTTGCGGACCTTGGCGTCGAGCGCGCCGAACGGTTCGTCGAGCAGCAGGAGCTGCGGCTCCACCGCCAGCGCGCGGGCGAGCGCGACGCGCTGGCGCTGGCCGCCGGAGAGCTGCGCCGGATAGCGGTTGCCCAGCCCGCCGAGCTGGACGAGATCGAGCAGTTCTTCCGCGCGCGCCTTGATCCGGGCCTTCGGCGGCCGCTGGCTGCGCTTGCGCACCGACAGCCCGAAGCCGACGTTCTCGGCCACCGTCATGTGCTTGAACAACGCGTATTGCTGGAAGACGAAGCCGACCTTGCGGTCAGCGACCTTGAGGTCGGTCACGTCCTCGCCGTTGAACGTGACGCTGCCCTTGTCGGGAAAGGCCAGCCCCGCGATGATCCGCAGCAGCGTGGTCTTGCCCGAGCCCGAGGGGCCGAGCAGGGCCAGGAACTCGCCGTCGCGAACCTCCAGGCTGATGTCGTTCAGCGCCGCGTACTGGCCATAGCGCTTGGTTATGCCCTGAAGCCTGATCAATGCCTTGCACTCCCGTGATGATAGCCCACGCGCCATTCGAGGAGGCTCTTGAGCACGAGTGTCACCAGGGCGAGCATCGCCAGCAGCGAGGCGACGGCGAAGGCGGCGACGAAGTTGTACTCGTTGTAGAGGATCTCGACATGCAGCGGCATGGTGTTGGTCAGCCCGCGCAGATGGCCGGAGACGACCGAAACCGCGCCGAACTCGCCCATGGCGCGCGCGTTGCACAGCAGCACGCCGTAGAGCAGGCCCCAGCGGATGTTGGGCAGCGTCACGCGCAGGAAAGTCTGGAAACCGGACGCGCCCAGCGACAGCGCGGCTTCCTCGTCGTCGCGGCCCTGCTCGCCCATGAGCGGGATCAGCTCGCGCGCGACGAAGGGGAAGGTGACGAAGATCGTGGCGAGGACGATGCCCGGCACGGCGAAGATGATCTGGACGTCGTGCTCGGCCAGCCAGGGGCCGAACCAGCCCTGCGCGCCGAACATCAGCACGTAGATCAGCCCCGCCACCACCGGCGACACCGAGAACGGCAGGTCGATGAAGGTGATCAGCAGGCTCTTGCCGGGAAAGTCGAACTTGGCGATCGACCACGCCGCCACGATGCCGAACACGACGTTGAGCGGCACGGAAATCGCGGCGACCAGCAGCGTGAGCTTGATGGCGGAGATCGCGTCGGGCTCGACCAGCGCGGTGCCATAGGCCTCAAGCCCCTTCTGCAGCGCGGCGGAGAACACCGCGGCCAGCGGCAGCACCAGGAACAGCGCGATGAAGGCCAGCGCGGCGGCGATCAGCAGGTGCCGGGCGCGAAGGAAGGACAGCGTGTTCATCCCTGCATCCTCCGCCGGCTCCAGGCCTGGATCAGATTGATCAGCAGCAGGATCGCGAAGGAGGCGATCAGCATGATCGTGGCGATCGCGGTGGCGCCGGCATAGTCGTACTGCTCGAGCTGGGTGATGATCAGCAGCGGCGCGATCTCCGACTTGAACGGCATGTTGCCGGCGATGAAGATCACCGACCCGTATTCGCCGACGCCGCGGGCGAGGGCGAGCGCGAAGCCGGTCAGCAGGGCGGGCAGGATCGCCGGCAGGACGACGCGCGCGAAGACCTGCCAGGGGCTGGCGCCCAGCGACAGGGCGGCTTCCTCGACATCGGCGCTGAGGTCTTCCAGCACCGGCTCGACCGAGCGCACGATGAACGGCAGGCCGATGAAGATCAGCGCCAGGGTGATGCCGATCGGGCTGTAGGCGAGCTGGATGCCCAGGGGCTCGAACAGTTGCCCGACCCAGCCGCTGGGCGAATAGATCGTGGTCAGCGCGATGCCGGCGACGGCGGTGGGCAGCGCGAAGGGCAGGTCGACGAGCGCGTTGACCACGCGCTTGCCGGGGAAATCGTAGCGCACCAGCACCCAGGCGGTGAGCAGGCCGAACACGCCGTTGACCAGCGCCGCGGCGAACGCGGTGCCGAAGCTGATCCGGTAGGCCGCCAGCGCTCGCGGCGAGAGGCCGGCGGCGATGAAATCGGCCCACCCCATGCCGGCCGAGCGGATGAACACCGTGCTCAGCGGCAGCAGCACGATCAGCGACAGCCAGGCCAGGGTCAGGCCCATCGTCAGGCCGAAGCCGGGAATGACCGACCTGCCGCGACGGCGCGGGCGCGCCGCGCGTGCGGGCGTCGCCGGCATCTGCAGAGGACTGCTCAATGCGATCTCCATGGCCGGGACTACCGCTTGGTCGCGGCGTAGATCTTGTCGAAGACCCCGCCGTCGACGAAGAACTTCTTCTGCGCCGCCTCCCAGCCGCCGAACGCGCCGTCGATCGTCACCAGGTTGAGCGTGGGAAAGGTCGCGGCGTATTTCGCCGCGACGGTCTGGTCGATCGGGCGGTAATAGTTCCGGGCGATGATCTCCTGCGCCTCGGGGGTGTAGAGATACTCGAGATAAGCCCTGGCGGCCTTCTCGTTCTTGTGGCGCCGGGTATTCGCGTCGACCACGGTGACCGGCGGTTCGGCCAGGATCGAGATCGAGGGCGCGACGATGTCGAACTTGCCCTGGCCCAGTTCCTTCCGGGCGAGGAACGCCTCGTTCTCCCAGGCGAGCAGCACGTCGCCGATGCCGCGCTCGGCGAAAGTCGTGGTCGATCCGCGCGCGCCGCTGTCGAGCACCGGCACGTTGGCATAGAGCTTCCTGACGAAGTCCTCGGCGCCGGCGTCGGTCCCGGTCCTGGCGTGGGCATAGGCCCAGGCGGCCAGGAAGTTCCAGCGCGCGCCGCCGCTGGTCTTGGGGTTGGGCGTGATCACGGCGACGCCCGGCCTGATCAGATCGGCCCAGTCGTGGATGCCCTTGGGGTTGCCCTTGCGCACCAGGAACACGATGGTCGAGGTATAGGGCGCGCTGTTGTGCGGCAGGCGGGCCTGCCAGTCCGCCGGCAGCTTGCCGCCGCTGCGCGCCGCGATCTCGTCGATGTCGTAGGCCAGCGCCAGCGTCACCACGTCCGCGCCCAGGCCGTCGATCACCGCGCGCGCCTGCTTGCCGGAGCCGCCGTGGCTCATGTTGATGGTCAGCTTCTGCCCGGTCTGCGTCTGCCACTGGGCGGCGAATTTCGGGTTGATCGCGGCGTATAGCTCGCGCGTCGGATCGTAGGAGACGTTGAGCAGCTCGACGGCGTTGCCGTCCTGCGCGTCCTTGCTGGAGCAGCCGCCCGCGAGCGCCAGGCCCATGAGCAGCGCAGCGGCGCCGAAATGCCGCAGCCGGCGTGACTTCGTCATCCTTGCATTCTCCCGAGGGCCTTCCTCCGCCCGCGTGGACGGAAGGACAGGGGATAAGGGTGTTACCCCATTATCTCTACCTAAAAAGTAGGGATATGCAAGATGGTAAAATGGCCGATCAGCCGGCCCGGCGGTTCTCTGCGGTGAGCGGAGCGTAGGAGGTGTCGTTCAGGGCATCGCCGATGGTGCGCGAATCGAGCACCCTGCGGCTGGCGTCGTAGGAGCGGGCGAATTCCCGCCGGATTTCGCAGTTGGTCTCGCTCACGCAGTCCTCACACTTGCGGTAGGACTGCCGCGAGAGGCAGGGAAGCGGCGCCAGCGGGCCCTCGAAAAGCCTCAGAACCTCGCCGAAACTGATGGTATCCGCGGGCCTGAGCATCGCATATCCGCCGGATTTCCCGCGCCGGCTCTCCAGTATGCCCGCTTTCTTGAGGTCGAGCAGGATCTGTTCGAGGAACTTGTGCGGAATGGAATGCCGGCGGGCGATCCCGGCGCTGGTCAGCGCGTTCCCCTCCGGCTCCGCGGCGATCGCCAGGAGGGCGCGGAAGGCATATTTGGCCTTGTTGGAAATCATGGAGAGGGTGCTGTTCTTTCCCTATATGAATAGTAGGTATTTAGGCGTCATCAAAAAAAATTGCAAGTTCGGTCCCTATACCAGCGCTGCGAGTGCGAGGATCGCGACGAGCAGACAGATGGCCAGCAGCGGCGCGCCGAATCGCGGGAAGTCGACGAAGCGATAGCCGGCCGCGCCCATCACCACGGCATTGTTGTGGTGGCCGAACGGCGTCAGGAAATCGAGCGAGGCGCCGACCGCGACCGCCATCAGCAGCGGCTCTACCGCGATGCCGGTCCGAGAGGCCACCGCGGCGGCGATCGGGCTGAGTACGACGGCGACCGAGACGTTGTCGATGAAGGGCGTGATCGCCGCCGCCGTCAACAGCACCAGCGCGGTGACGATCAGCGGCTCGGACGCGGGCAGGTAGGCGGCGACGGCATTGGAGATGACCCGCGCCGTGCCGGTGTCCTCGACGGCCAGGCCGAGCGGGATCATGCAGGCGAGCAGGATGACGATCGGCCAGTTGAGGTCCTGCAGGGCCGTGCGCAGGTTGAGGCTGCCCGTCGCGGCCAGCGCCAGCACCACCGCGCCGAAGGCCAGTTCCGGCGGGACCGCCCCGAAGGTCGAGAGGAGCACGCCCACGGCGAGGATCGCCACGCCGGGCAGGGCCCTCCGGCCGGACGGTCGCGGCCGCCGTCGCGACAGCGGCAGCAGTCCGCATTCTGCCACGGCCTGGCGCAAGGCGTCGCGCTCGCCGGTCAGCAGCAGGACGTCGCCCATGCCGATCTGCAGGTCGCCGAAGCTCCCCTCGATCCGGTGGCGCCGGCTGGCCAGCGCGGCGACCCTGACCGAATGCTCGGCGAAGGCGCCGACATCGGCGATGCGCGAGCCCAGCAGCAGGCTTTCGGGCATGACCACGGCCTCGATCCGCTCCGGCCCCTCCGTCCCTTGCGCGCGCGCGTCCGGTCCGGCGAGCTGTCTTTCGTCCTGAAGCTGGTCGATCCGGCCGACGTCACCCTCCACCAGCAGCGTGTCGCCCGGCGCGATGACGATGTCGCCGCGCCGGGCGAAGACATGGGCACGGTGGCGCATCACGCCATGGATGGTCAGGCCGAACTCCGCTTCCGCGTCGGGCAGGCGGCGTCCGGCCAGCGCCGAGCCTTCCGGCACGGTCGTCTCGGCGAGGAATTCGGCGGGACCGGCATCGACTCCGGCACCGGCGGCGGAGGGGGATGGCTCCCGCCCCAGGATGCGCGGCGCGGCCAGCACGATCCAGGCAAGGCCGGCCAGCGCGACCGGCAAGCCGATCAGGCCCAGCTCGAAATAGCTGAAGCCCTTGCCGGTTTCGGCGATCTTCCATTCGTTGACCACGAGGTTGGCCGGCGTGCCGGTAAGCGAGCAGGTTCCGCCCAGCAGCGTCGCGAACGACAGCGGCATCAGCACGCGGCCGGGCGGGATATCCAGCCGCGCACAGACCGACAGCGCGATTGGGAAGAACAGAGCCAGGGCGCCGATGTTGTTGATGAAGACCGATACCGCCGCCGCCATTGCGCAGAGCACGGCGAGCACCACGGTCTCGTTGCGCGCGCGCGCGATGATGCGGCGCGCGAAGCCGTCGATCGCCTGCGATTGCGCCAGCGCGGAGACGATCAGCAGGACTTCCACCACCGTCACCACCGCGGCGCTGGAGAAACCGGCGAAGACGGTCTGCGCCGGCACCGCGCCGCTCAGGTACCCGAGCCCGAGCCCGCACATCGCCACCAGTTCCACGCGGATGCGTTCCGTCGCATAGGCCGCGAGCATCGCGATCAGGATTGCAATGATTGCCCACTGCTCGAAGTTCATAAGCTGGTCCCGGCCGCGATTTGCAGCGTCCTAGCGGCACGCGGGCATCGGCAGCAAGAAGGCTGATGGTTGTATGCTTTTGCAAATGGACCGACGTTACAGCCTTGCCTCCGCTCCGGCTGAGCGGGGTCGCCGTAATTGGTCGCAATGCGGCAATGCGGCCATCAGCCCGGCATGGGGCGGACGATCTGCCGGAACAGCCCGGCGATGCGCTCCTTGATCACGTCCGTGTCGGCATTGGTTGCAATGGTCTCGTCCAGCAGGCCGTGCATGCCGTGGAACATGAAGGCGGCCGTGGTCAGCGGGTCCGCGATCGCCCAGCTTCCCGCCGCCGCCGCCTTCTGCAGCAGCGCGGCGAGGCTGACCACGAAGGTTTCCTCGCTGATCACGCACCGCTCGCAGACGACGGGATCGTGGAAGATGGCGTCGTGCAGCCGGTAGGTCGCCAGGTATTCGCCGACGGTCGCCTCGACCCAGGCGGCGAGGCGGCCGTCCCAGTCGTTGCGCGGGCAGGCGTCCATCGCCGCGTCGACGAGATCGGCGAAGCGCTGCGAGTAGCGCCTGCGCAGCGCTTCGAGCATGGCCGCGCGGTCCTGGAAATAATGATAGAACGTACCCTTGGCGACGCCGGCGCGTTCGGCGATGTCCTCGATGCTGGTCGCCGCGATGCCTTTCTCGACGAAAAGCGCCGCGGCGGCATCGAGCAGACCGGCAAGCCGCTGGTCGCGCCGGCGCCGTCCAGGCGGCGCGCCGGCAAGGCGGCTGGGGCGAGCAAGCGTGGCGGGTGGCGGTTGCATCGGGATATGATAGGCGGTTCATCCCGGTTTTGCGACCAGAATGCATTTGACGGCGCAGCGCGACATTGTTAGCCGCCGCGCAATAATCGACCCGCAGTCGATTAACTTGTGTCAGGAACTGGGGCGATGTCGGACGATGGCGCGGTAGCGGTAGAGCACGAGGACGGCCCCCCACCGGGCCGGTCGCAGGCGCGGCCGGTCGTCATCGTGCTGGTGGCGGTCGTCATTCTTTTCGCCCTGCTGTTCGCCTGGCGCGCCTGGCGCAACGCGCCGCCGCCGCGGCAGGCCCCGCCGCCGGTCGCGGTGGTCGCCACCGTCGTATCGCCCGCCGATGTTCCCGCCGCGCTCGAGGCGGTCGGCTCGCTACGCGCTGTGCGCGAGGTCATGCTGGCGCCCGAGGTGGCCGGGCGCATATCGGCGATCAATTTCACCGGCGGCCAGCATGTCGGCGCTGGCGCGACGCTCGTGCGGCTCTACGACGGGCCCGAGCGCGCCGACCGCGCCGCCGCCGCCGCGAAGGCGGAGTTCGCCCGCCAGCAGCTCGCACGCTCGCGCGAGCTGGCGCCCAGCGGGGCTGAATCGCGCGAGGTGCTGCAGCAGCGCCAGGCCGAATACGACCAGGCCCTGGCCGCCGTGCGCCAGTTCGACGCGCGGCTGGTGCAGAAGCGCATCGCCGCGCCTTTCGCCGGGCAGATCGGCGTGCGCCAGGTGAACCTGGGCCAGTATCTCAATCCCGGCGACGGCATCGCCTCGCTGGTCGCGCTCGACCCGCTCTTCGTCGATTTCACCGTGCCGCAGCAGGAACTGTCGAAGCTCCGCACGGGCAGCGAGGTGCGCGTCACCTCGGACGCCTGGCCGGGGCGCACTTTCACCGCGCGCGTTACCACGGTCGAGCCGCGGATCGACGAGCAGAGCCGCAACATCCGGGTGCAGGCAACGCTGGCCAACCCCGGCGCCGCCTTGCGGCCGGGCATGTACGTCACCGCCGCGCTGACGCTGGCCCCGCTTCCGGGGGCGCTGGTCGTGCCCGCCACCGCCGTCCAGACCTCGGCGCAGGGTGACAGCGTGGTCGCGGTGCGCGGGGCCAAGGCCCGCCAGGAAGGCAAGGCGGAGATCGTCCCGGTCGAGACCGGCCGCCGCTTCGGCGATGCGGTGGTGGTCGCCAAGGGGCTGAAGGCGGGCGACGTCGTGCTTACCGAAGGGCAGCTCCGCGTCCAGCCGGGCGCCGCGGTGCGCGTCTCGCGGCTGGTCTCGCCGACCACCGGGCGCTGAGGGCGATGCGCTTCACCGACCTCTTCATCCGGCGGCCGATCCTCTCGGTCGTCGTCAGCCTGCTGATCCTGCTGGTCGGCGGCGCGTCGATGGCGCTGCTCAACGTGCGCGAATACCCGAACATGGAAAGCGCCACGATCACCGTGACGACATCCTATCCGGGCGCGACGCAGGAGGTGATGCAGGGCTTCGTCACCACGCCGATCTCGCAAGCGATCGCGACGGCCAACGGCATCGAGTATCTTACGTCCTCGTCGACCCAGAGCATGAGCATGGTTTCGGCCAAGCTGAAGCTCAACGCCAACGCCGACCGCGCGATGACAGAGATCCTCGCCCGCGTGCAGCAGGTGAAGTACCAGTTGCCGCCCGGAGCGACCGATCCGGTGATCAGCAAGATCACCGACGGCGTGGCGGCGATCGAATACGTCACGTTCCAGTCCGACACGATGACGATCCCGCAGCTCACCGACTTCGCCACGCGCGTGGCGCAGCCGCTGATCAGCTCGGTGTCCGGCGTCGGCAAAGTCGAGATGGGCGGGCAGCAGGTGCTGGCGATGCGCGTCTGGGTCGATCCCGACAAGCTGACCGCGCGCGGCATCACCGCCGGCGAGATCGCCGAGGCGCTGCGCGCCAACAACGTCCAGTCCGCGCCGGGTCAGCTCAAGGGCGCGCGCACGGTGATCAACATCACCGCCTCGACCGACCTCACCAGCGTCGAGGAGTTCCGCCGGATGGTGATCAAGTCCACCGGCGACGGCGTCGTCCGGCTGGGCGACGTCGCCACCGTGGAGATCGGCGGCCAGAACTACGACAGCCAGGCGACCAGCAGCGGCAAGCGTTCGGTATTCCTCGCTATTTCGCCGACGCCCGACGGCAATCCGCTGGAGATCGTCAAGGCGGTGAACGACCTGCTGCCGGGCATCGAGCGGGTGGCGCCGCCCGGCACCAGGGTGTTCGACCAGTTCGACACCGCGCACTTCGTCAACGCCTCGATCGACGAGGTTACGCGCACGCTGATCGAGGCGGTGCTGATCGTCGTCGTCGTCATCTTCCTGTTCCTGGGCACCGTGCGCGCGGTGGTGATCCCGGTGGTGACGATCCCGCTCTCGCTGGTCGGCACCGCGGCGCTGATGCTGGCTTTCGGCTTCTCGTTCAACCTGTTGACGCTGCTGGCCATGGTGCTGGCGATCGGGCTGGTCGTCGACGACGCCATCGTCGTGGTCGAGAACATCCACCGGCACATCGAGGAAGGGTTGCCGCCGGTCGAGGCGGCGCTGGTCGGCGCGCGCGAGATCGTCGCGCCGGTGATCGCGATGACGATCACGCTTGCCGCGGTCTACACGCCGATCGGCCTGATGGGCGGCCTTACCGGCGCGCTGTTCCGCGAGTTCGCCTTCACGCTGGCCGGGGCCGTGATCGTCTCGGGCGTGATCGCGCTGACGCTCTCGCCGATGATGAGCAGTTACCTGCTCAACCACCAGATCGGCCAGGGGCGCTTCTCGCGCAGGATCGAGGACACCGTCCATCGCCTGCAGCGCGGTTATTCGCGGCTGCTGGGCATGGCGATGGCGGCGCGCGGGGCGGTGCTGGTGGCGGGGCTGGCGGTGCTGGTCGGCATCGTCGTGCTGTTCACCGGCGCGCAGCGCGAACTGGCGCCCGAGGAGGACCAGGGCGTCATCTTCGTCCAGCTCAAGGGCCCGCAGTACGCCAATGTCGACTATACCGCGCGTTTCGCCGGCGAGATGGACCGCATCTTCCACGGGCTGCCCGAATACGAAAGCTCGTGGTTCGGCTCGGGCACCGATGGTCCCAACAACGGATTCGGCGGCACCATCCTCAAGGATTGGAGCGAGCGGGACCGCAGCGCCGCCGAAATCCAGGCTGAACTGAACCAGAAGGGCGCGGGATTGACAGGCGTTTATGCTGCCGCATTCCAGCCGCCTTCGCTCCCCGCCGGCAGCGGCGGGCTGCCGGTGCAGATGGTGATCCGCTCGTCCGCGGATTTTTCCGAGATCTACGGGGCGATAGAGGCGATCAAGGGCGCGGCCTGGGGCAGCGGCCTCTTCGCTTTCGTCGACACCGACCTCGCGTTCGACAGCCCGGAAGCCCACATCGTCGTCGACCGCGCCAAGGCCGGCGAGCTGGGCGTGACCATGGAGGCCATCGCCTCCACGCTGGCGACGCTGGTGGGCGAGAACTACGTCAACCGCTTCAACTACTATAACCGTTCCTACGACGTCATCGCCCAGGTCCCGCAGGACCGGCGGCTGACGCCCGACAGCCTCGGCCGCTTCTACGTCCGCGCCGGCTCGGGCGCGCTGGTGCCGCTCTCGACGGTGGTGCGGATCGAGATGCGCCCGCAGCCCAACCGGCTGCCGCAGTTCAACCAGATGAATTCGGCGACGCTGTCCGCCGTGCTGGCGCCGGGCACGACGATGGGCCAGGCGGTCGCCTTTCTGGAGACGCAGCAGCTTCCGGCGGGCTTCACCGTCGACTGGCTGTCCGACAGCCGGCAGTACGTCTACGAGGGCAACCGGCTGACGGTGTCGTTCGGCTTCGCGCTGATCGTGATCTTCCTCGTCCTTGCCGCCCAGTTCGAGAGCTTCCGCGATCCGATCGTCATCCTGGTGACGGTGCCGCTGGCGGTCTGCGGCGCGCTGGTGCCGCTCTACCTCGGCTATGCCACGCTCAACATCTACACCCAGATCGGGCTGGTCACGCTGATCGGCCTCATATCGAAGCACGGCATCCTCATGGTGTCCTTCGCCAACGAGATGCAGCACGGCGAAGGGCTGGACCGCGTGTCGGCGATCCGCAAGGCGGCGGCGGTGCGCATGCGGCCGGTGCTGATGACCACCGCGGCGATGGTCGCGGGCCTGATCCCGCTGCTGTTCGCGTCGGGCGCGGGCGCCTCCAGCCGCTTCGCGATCGGCATCGTCGTCGTCATGGGGATGCTGGTGGGCACGCTGTTCACGCTGTTCGTGCTGCCGGTGATCTACAGCTTCATCGCCCGCGACCACCGCGCCGCCGCCGACAGCCCGCGCGCCAGGGCGCTGGCCGGGGCGGAGGATGCCGCGCATGCGTAGGACCGGGGTGCTGCTGGCGCTGTTGCCGCTGCTCGCCGCCGGCTGTGCGGTGGGCCCCGATTATCGCCCGCCCGAGACGCCGCCGCCCGCCGCGGCCGGCGCCTTCCAGTCCGCCGCGCCCGGCACCAGCGCGGCGCCGGCGGTCGAGGCCTGGTGGCGGCTCTACGACGATCCCGCGCTCGACGCGCTGATCGGCCGCGCGCTCGCCGCCAACACCGATCTGCGCGTGGCGCGCGCCAACCTGCTGCGCGCCCGCAACGTGCTGCGCGAGGCGCGCGCCGGCTACCTGCCGGCGGGCCAGACCACCGGCAGCGCGAAATACGGCAACTCGCAGGGCGGCGGCGGCGGTTTCCAGGGCGGCAGCAGCGGCGACACGCAGTGGTCGTTCAACGGCGGCATGGATGTCGATTGGGAAATCGACCTGTTCGGCCGCATCGGCCGGACGGTGGAGGCCGCGCGCGCCGATGCCCAGGCCATCGAGGCGACGCGCGACCGCGTGGCGCTGACCGTCGCCGCCGAGACCGCCCGTGCCTATGCCGATGCCTGCGCGCTGGCGGAAAGCGTGGCGGTGGCAAGGGAATCGGCGGACATGGCCGAGCGTCAGGTCGCCCTCGTCCGGCAGCGCGAGCGCGCCGGCTCCGCCTCGCGGTTCGACGCCGAGCGTGCGGCGACCGCGCTCGCCAACATCCGCGCCGAACTGCCCGCGCTGGAAGGCCGCCGCCGCGCCTCGCTGTTCGAGCTGGCCGCGCTGCTGGGGGCGACGCCGGCCGAAGTGCCGGCGGCGGCGCGGGACTGCGCCCGCGCGCCGCGCGTGCTGCGGCCGATCCCCGTCGGCGACGGGCAGGCGCTGCTCGCCCGCCGTCCCGACGTGCGCGAGGCCGAGCGCCGGCTGGCGGCCGACAGCGCGCGCATCGGCGTCGCCACCGCCGATCTCTATCCGCGCATCTCGCTCGGCGGCTCGGGCAGCTTCTTCCGTAACGACCAGGTTCGCGGCAGCGACAGCTTCAGCTTCTCGCTCGGCCCGCTGATTTCGTGGAGCTTCCCCAGCGTCGCCGTCGGCCGCGCCCGCATCGCCCAGGCCGAGGCGACGGCGCAGGCTTCGCTGGCCGCGTTCGACGGCGCGGTGCTGACCGCGCTCAAGGAAGTGGAGCAGGCGCTGTCCACTTACGCCGCCGAAGGCGAGCGCAACGCGCGGCTCGGCGAAGCCGTGACCCATGCCGACGCCGCCTTCCGGCTGGCCGACCGGCGCTATCGCGCGGGCGCGATCGGGCTGCTCGACCTGCTCGACGCCCAGCGCGAACTTCTCGCCGCGCGCGGCGCGCGCGCCGCGTCCGACCAGCAGCTCGGCTCGCTCCGCGTCGATCTGTTCAAGGCGCTGGGCGGCGGCTGGGCCGAGGCGGGCTAGCGTTCGATCCACTCGCGTGGAAGCGGCACCGGTCCACTGCCCCACCCGGTCGGTCGCTGTCCGGGTGATGGGTGCCGAGATCCTCGACCCGCCAGCCGTCGGGATAGGCCAGCGCGACGAGCCGCTGCAGGTCGTCGGGCGCGCCGTCGGGCACCGGGTCCTTGCGCCCCATCGCGCGCAGCATCGCGTGGGCGAGCCAGCGCTCGGGCGCGGTGCGCGCGCGCAGGCCGCAGGCCGTGACGATGCGGGGATCGAGCTGCCCCAGCAGCAGCACCCTGGCCGCCGGCCGCATCCAGCGCGGGAACAGGCCCAGGAAGAAGCCCAGCGTCGCATCGGCAAGGCGGCGGTTCTGGGGCTCGAAGCGGGCCTGCGCGTCCAGGTAGTCCGACCAGAAGCGGTGCATCGCGGCCATGTCCGGCGGCAGGCCGCGGCGCGAGCCGTAGGCGCGCGACTGCAGGTCGTAGTAGTTGCGCAGGGCCATGCGCTCGTGATCGGTCACGGCGCGCCAGCCGAAGCGTTCGGCCAGTTCCAGGCCGCACAGCGCCTCGTCGCAGCCGACCACGACGAAATCGTCGTCGTGGATGTCGTAGCGCCGGTGCATCGCGTTGACCCGGCGCGCGGCGTCGCGGCCGGGGCCGGGGGCGAAGCCGTGCTCCATGACCTCGCGCGAGAGCAGGATCGTGTCGATGATGCGCTTGGCGACGCGGTTCTCGATCTCGCCGGTCTGCGCCAGCACGCGCGAGATGCGCGGCGCGGCGAAGGTCATCATGAAGCCGTTGAAGCCCTGCGGCAGCATGACCGAGCGGAAATCGGCATAGAACAGTCCGATGATCTCGCGCGCGTCCGCCTCGGGATCGAGCGTGAGGATGCGGTTGCGGCGGGCGAAGCGATCGGGCTCGCCCAGCCATGTCGGCGCCGCCGCCGGGCCGCCGCTCATGGCAGCACCTTGCCGGGATTGAGGATGCCGTCGGGATCGAGCGCCTGCTTGATCCGGCGCATCAGCGCGATCTCGGCGGCCGAGCGCGTCCGGCCGAGATGGCCGGCGCGCGCGCGGCCGATGCCGTGCTCGGCGGCGATCGAACCGCCCACCCGGCCGGTCGCCTCGTAGACCAGCCGGTCGATCTCGTCCTCGTACATGGGGCCGTCCTCGCCGATGTTGACGATGATGTGCAGGTTGCCGTCTCCCGCGTGGCCGTAGAACAGCATCCGCGCCTGCGGGAACGCCGCCGCGATGCGCGCGCGTACGTCCGCCGCGAAGCCGGGCATGTCGCCCAGCGCCATGCTCACGTCATAGACCAGGAAGGGCTTGTAGGCGGCAAGGCCGGGAACCATGTCCTCGCGCACCGCCCAGAGCGCCTCGCGCTCGCGGCCGGACTTGGCGATCACCGCGTCCGCGACGATGCCGTCGGCGATCGCCGCCGCCAGCGCCGCCTCGAACTGCGCGGGGTCGTTGTCCGGATCGCCGCCGAGCATCTCGATCAGGGCATAGAAAGCGTGGCCCTCGGCCATCGGGCGGGGCCGGGCGGCAAGCTGCGCCCCGGTCATCGCCGCATAGAAATCGCGCCACATCAGCTCGAACGAGGACAGGCGGCCGCCCAGCCGCACTTCCAGCGCGCGCAGCAGGGCGGCGACCGCGTCGAAATCGGCCAGCGCCACCAGCGCCGTCTGGTCCGTCGTCGGGCGCGGGCGCAGGCGCAGCACCGCGCGCGTGACGATGCCCAGCGTGCCCTCGCTGCCGATCATCAGGTGCTTCCAGGCATAGCCCGCGTTGTCCTTGATCATCGGCGTCAGCGCGGTGACGACGGTGCCGTCGGCCAGCACCGCCTCCAGCCCCGTCACCATGTCGCGCATCATGCCCCAGCGCAGCACGCGGTTGCCGCCGGCGTTGGCGGCGACGGCCCCGCCGATCGTCGCCGACCCGCGCGAGCCGAGGTCGAGCGGCAGGAACGCGCCCCGCGCCTCGGCCGCTTCCTGCGCGGCCTGGAGGATGCAGCCGGCCTCGACCGTCATCGTCATGCCCACCGTGTCGATCGCCAGAACGCGGTTCATCCGGTCGAGCGAGAGCGCTATGCTGCCCGCCCTGGCGATGGCGCCGCCGACCGTTCCCGTCTGCCCGCCCACCACCGTCACCGGCGCCCCCCGTGCGCCGGCGATGCGGATCACCGCGGCGACTTCGCCGGTCGAGGCCGGGCGCACGACCCAGGCCGGATCGCCGCGATACTTGCCGAGCACGTCGGCGCGGAACTTCGCTTCGGCCCGTTCCCCGGCTGTGACGTGGCGTTCGCCCACCGCCCCGGCGAGCGCGGCCCCCAGATCGTCGCGCCGCGCCTGGGTCATGCCTGGTCCGCAAGCTGGCGCAGCGCCGCGATCTCGGCCTCGGCGGCGCGGCGCATGAACAGGGAGTCGCTGCCCGAGGTCAGGAACGTCACCCCGCGCGCAAGCTGCAGCGCGGCGTTTTCGGGGCCGAAGGATACCGAGGCGCAGATCAGGCCATGCCGGCGGCAGGCGGCCGCCACCTCGCCCACCGCGTCGAGCACCGCCGCGGGCATGTCGAGCGACAGGGCGAAGCCCATGCCCAGCGCCAGGTCGACGGGGCCTATCAGCAGGCCGTCGAGGCCCGGAACGGCGGCGATGGCCTCAAGGTCCGCCAGCGCCTCGGCCGTCTCGATCATGACGATGCAGAGCGCGTCCCGCGCCGCGCCCTCGGGACTGTACCAGCGCCGCACCGGGCCGAACGAGCGGATGCCGCGCGGCGGATAGCGGATCGCCGCCACCGCCCGCTCCGCGTCGGCGGCGGAGTTGACCATCGGCACGATGACGCCCGCCGCGCCGAGATCGGCGGCGCGCATGATCCGCGCCGGGTCGAGCCAGGGCACGCGCACCAGCGCCGGCGTCCCGGCCGCGTCGAGCGCCTGCAGCAGCGGCAGGAGCGTGGCTTCGGACGCGCCGCCGTGCTGGGTGTCGACGACCACGGCGTCGAAGCCGGCGCGCCCCATGACTTCGGCCGAGACGGCGTTGTCCAGCGCCAGCCAGGTGCCGAAGGCGGCGGGCGGTCCGATCAGGCGCTGGCGCAGGTCTGCCATGGCATCAGCCTCGCAGCAGCGGATCGGGCAGGCCCGCGTGGGCGCCCTCGATGCGGAACAGCCCGCCGTCGAGCGGCGTCGGCTGCTTGCCGTCGAGCCCGTGGCGGATGGTGGTGACGAAAAGGGACGTCATGCCGGGCCCGCCGAAGGCGAGCTTCGTGGGATTGGCGAAGGGCAGCCGCAGTTCCAGGTCCGGCGTGCCGTCGGGGCGGTAGCGGCGCAGCTTGCCGGCGTAGACCAGGCATGCCCAATAGCAGCCTTCCGCGTCGACCGCGGCGCCGTCGACGAACCCGTCGTCTTCGCCCAGCGCGAAGAACGTGCCGCGTTCTCCCAGCGCGCCGGTCGCGGGGTCTAGCGGATAGCGATCGCAGCGCAGCGTGGTCGAATCGGAAAGGTAGAGCGCGTCCCCGCGCGGGCTGAACGCCAGCCCGTTGGCGCAGGAGATGTTCTCGACCGCCGGCACCAGCCTCTCGCCTTCCAGCCGGAACAGCATGGCGCCGCCGGGATGGAGGTTGGCCGGGCCGACGCGGTGGTCGATCGCGCCGACCCAGAAACGGCCCGCCGGGTCGCAGGCGCATTCGTGCAGCGAGACCTCGCCCGCCAGCGGCGAGGCGACGCGCAGCGCCAGCGCGCCGCTGGCGAAATCGAGGTCGTAGAGGCCCGAGGCGAGCGTCACCAGCGCGCCGCCGCCCGCCTTGAACACGAAGCCGCCGATGCGCTCGGGCATGTCCCAGCGGGCGATCTCGCCGCTGTCCGCCTGCCAGCGCCGGAGGCAGGGCCCCTCGCAGTCGATCCAGTAGAGCGCGTTTTCCGCCGCCCGCCACACCGGGGTTTCGCCGATGGCGTCCACCGTCTCGCCGATGCGCGTCACGTCCGGTTCGATGACCCTCACGCGCGGGCCTCCTCGTCGACGATCACGGGCAGTTCGTTCCAGCCCCACTGGAAGCTAGACGGCAGCCGCACCGCGCGGTCCATGGCGAACGAATAGCGCGCGACGCGCCGCAGGAACGTCTCGACCAGGATGCGCAGCTCCAGCCGGGCGAGGTGGATGCCGATGCAGTAGTGCTGGCCGGTGCCGAACGAGAGGACGCGCGCGATCGGGCGGTTCCACACGAAGCTGTCGGGATCGTCGAACTCGGCCGGGTCGCGCGCGGCCGAGCCGAACAGGGCGATCACGCGCTGGCCCTTGCGGATCCGCGCGCCGGCGACCTCGACATCCTTGTGCGCGGTGCGGGCGAACCACTGCGCGGGGGCGCAGAAACGGATCATCTCCTCGACCGCGACGGGCACGTTGGCGGCAAGGTCGGCGCGCACCTCGGCAAGCTGGGCCGGGGCGTTGCGCAGTTCCATCAGGCCGTGCGCGGCGATCTTGGGCACGGTCTCCACCCCGCCGATGAACGTGCAGGTGAGCTGCGTCGCGATCTCCGCATCGGTGAGCGGGCGGCCGTAGTAGCCCAGCCCGATCAGGCCGTCGATCAGCGGCACCGCGCCGTCGGCCCCCGCGCGGCGGCGCTGCGCGACGTATTCGCCGAGGATGCCGACGCAGTTGGCGATGATCGTCGGCACGTCGGTGCCGCCGGCTTCGGGATCGGTGCGGCTGAGCGAGTTGACCAGGTCCAGCACCTCGTCCGCGCGGGCAACCGGCATGCCGTGCAGGCGGCAGACGACGCTGGCGGAGACATGGCCGCCATAGTCCTGCGTCAGGTCGAAGCGCTTTTGCGGCAGCAGCTCGTCCAGCCGCCGCTCGCAAAGCTCACGCACGAAATCGGCCAGCGCGCGCACCGCGCGCGGGCGCAGCGGCCTGATGTGCGCGTTGCGCAGCACCTCGAAATGCGGCGAACCCAGCATCGCGCCGATCGGCAGCGGATCGAGCGGAAGCTGCCGGGCCTCGCCATGGTTGTGCCGGCTCAGGATCTCGGGCGTGGGCAGGGTGGTGTCGGTGGCGATGAAGGCGTTGTCGCCCACCGTCAGCACGTCGAGGATGTCCTGGAAGCGCGAGAAGACCCAGGTGTCGTACTGCGGCAGGTAAAGCGCCGGGGCTTCGCTGCGCAGCCGCTCGTAGAACGGCAGCGGGTCGTTCATCACCGCCTGGCTGAACGGGTCGTAGCCGCGGGGATCGTAAGTCTGGGGGGCGTGGGCGAGCGTGGTCATGCCGCCTGGGCGGCGCCGAGCGCGTTGGCCTGCATGGCGTGGCGCGCGGCGATATAGCCGAAGGCGATGCCGCCGCCGATGCTCGCCCCCGCGCCCGGATAGCTGTGGCCGACGACCGGCGCGGTGATGTTGCCGGCGGCGTAGAGGCCTAGGATCGGCTGGCCGTCGGTCTTCAGCACGCGGGCATATTCGTCGGTGACGAGCCCGCCCGACGTGCCGACGTCGAGCGGCCAGATGCGCGTGGCGTAGAACGGCCCCTGCGCGATCGCGCCGAGCGAGGGGTTGGGGCGGTGCGTGGGATCGCCCATCGCCTTGTTGTGCTCGCTCGCGCCCCGGCCGAAGTCCTCGTCGATGCCGCGCGCGGCGAAGCCGTTGAAGCGCTTCATCTCGGCGAGGAAGCCCTGGGCGTCGATGCCGCATTTGCGGGCAAGCTCCTCCAGCGTGTGGGCCTTCACCAGATAGCCGTTCTCCACGAAGGGCTCGGGCGACTTGCCGACCATCACCGGGCCCCAGCTATAGTGCCGGAACGCGCGGCTTTCGAGGATCGCCCAGGACGGCACGGCGCCCCTGGCGTACATGCGCTGGCCGAACTCCATGTAGGACCCCGCCTCGTTGCCGACGCGCCTGCCGTCCGGCCCGACGATGACGATGTGCGGCTTGCCGCTTTCGCCCGGCACGTGGAACCCGCCGTACTTGCCGTCGGGCAGGAGCGAGCCTGGCGTCCACCAGGCTTCCTCCATGCAGTCGATATCGGCGCCCAGCGCCATGGCCATCTGCATCGCGTCGCCGGTGTCGCCGGGGCTGACCATGCTCCATTCGGTCTTCGACGGCTGCGGCTGGTATTTGTCGCGCATCGCCTGGTTGTGCGAGAAGCCGCCGGCGTTGAGCAGCACGCCCTGGCGCGCGCCGATCGTACGCTCCCCGCCGGGGGTGCGGACCCTGACGCCGACCACCGCGTCGCCTTCGGTCAGCAGCTCGACCAGTTCGGTTTCCATGCGCACCGGAATGCCGGCCTTCAGCGCCGCCAGCAGCATCCGCCCCTGCACGGCGTTGCCCGAGCCGCGCCGCCGCGCGCCCGTCACCTTGTCGCGGAACATGTCCCAGCCCAGCCGCAGCGCCGTCCGCTTGCCCTTCCACGTGCGCTTGGCCAGCGTCAGGTCGACGAACTTGTGGCTGCCGATCGGCAGCGCCGGGAAGCCGTAGAAGCTGCCCAGCTTGTCGCGCCATTCGCCCAGTTCGTTGAGGTCGAACAGCTCGGCCGAAAGGGTGCGGCCGTGGTCGTGCCCGCCGGGCGCCGCCGAATAATAATCCGGCCAGTACACCCGGATCAGCTTGACCCCCTGGTCGAGCAGGAACTGCACCGCGCGCGGGCCTTCCTTGAGGAACATCTCGCGCTTGGCCACCGGCGACGCTTTCGACGGCGCGCCGACGATGTGGTTGAGATAGGTGCGCGAGGCGTCCTCGCTGTCGTCGTCGAGCAGCGGGTTGTTGGGAATCCAGGCGATGCCGCCCGAATAGGCGGTGGAGCCGCCGAACACCGCCTGCTTTTCGAGGATCACCGCGCTGCCGCCCTGCGCCTTGGCCGCCAGCGCCGCCGTGACCGAAGCGCAGCCGCTGCCGACGATCACCAGATCGAAGGTCTCATCGAAGCTCATCCACCCCTCCCGAGGGTCCGGCGGCGCGCTGCCGGCGCAGGCGGCCTGTCCCATCTTGTGCGAACCGTCATGCTAGGCCGCGCGCAGCCGCTTGTCTTTGACGGCGTGCGACATTCGCCGGAGCAATGCCGACAACCCGAAGCGCGTGCGCCGCCGCCGGACATTGCCAGACGGCCGGACATTGCCAGACGGCCAAAGATTGCCAGACGGGTTGCGTTTTGGCATTCTTCGCGGCCAACTTCGCCGAATGAGCGAAGGGGTCCAGGAGAGAGGTAGCCGGGAGGAGATATCGGGTGCCGGCAGTTGAGACAGGGTCGTCGGTGGCGGAAACGGTCGCGCGGGCGAATGCGTCGCCGGCGATGGTCCGCTCGGAGAGCCTGACCTATTTCGCGGAACTGGTGCGCGCGCGCGGGTATGACCCGCAACCGCTTTTCGGTGCTGTGCGGATCGATCCGGCGGTTGTCGGCGCGCGGGATCACTTCATCCCCTATCGCCAGATGATCCGCCTGCTGGAGGCCGCCGCGGACGCGCTGGGCTGCCCGGATTTCGGCCTGCGCCTGGCCCAGCGCCAGTATGCGGAAGGCATCCTGGGGCCCCTCGACATCGCCATGCGCAACTCGGCCACGGTAGCCGACGCCTGGCGGTTCTGCGCCGATCATACGCACACCTACAGCGCCGGCGCGAACGTCACCATCGTCCCCGAGCGGGACCGCACCGCCATCCGTTTCGAGATCGTGCTGCCCCGCCTTTACCGGCAGCGGCAGGCGGTGGAGCACGCGCTGCTGATCTCGCACCTCGCCACCCGCATGTTCTCAGGCGGGCGGACCCTGCCGCGCGAGGTGTGGTTCCAGCACGAGCCGCTGGAGGACGCCACCCCGCACGCGGACCTGTTCGGATGCCGCGTCCGCTTCGCGCAGCCCGCAAACGTGCTGTTCTATGCGTCGGACGATTTCCATGCGCCGGTAACGGGCAGCAACGACCGCGTGCTCCAGCTTGCCACCTACTTCATCGATTCGCAGTTCCCGTCGCCCGCCTCGCTGATCCGCACCCGCGTGCGCCTGGCGATCGAGCAGCAGTTGAGCGAAGGCAACTGCACGCAACTGGAAGTGGCGGCCGAGCTGGGCATGCACCCGCGCACGCTGCAGCGCCGGCTGCGCAGCGAGGGCGAGAACTTCGAGGCGATCAAGGACGAAGTGCGCCGCGATGCCGCGGTCCGCTATCTCCGGCAGACGCGGCTGCCGCTCAAGACGGTCGCCAGCCTGCTCGGCTACAGTGAGCTGTCGGTGCTCTACCGCAGTTGCCAGCGCTGGTTCGGCGAATCGCCTACCACCGTGCGGCAGGCCGCCGACATCGCGCTGCTGGGCCCCGGCACGGCCGGCACGGAGATACGCTGCCCGGCGTGACCGGCAGGCGGGCCTATCCCGCCGTTTCGGGCACTTCGACCAGCGGCTCGGGCCCCAGCGCGTCGTCGGCGTGCGGGTCCTGCAGGAAGCGGCGCAGGGTGCGGTGGAAGTGCGAGACCGCGCGCTCCTGCACCGGGCTCGGCCGCCCGCCCTTGAAGGCGCGCGATTTCATGCCCTTCTGCACCTTGGGGATGTTCTCGAAGTCCTGCCGGAAGATCAGCGGATAGTCGCCGTCGCGCCAGTCCTCGTAGACTTCGTGTTCCACCTTGGGCGCCTGTCCGGCCGGGAAGCGCTCGAGCGACCAGACGTCGAAGATCGTCCGCTCGTGATCGTCGCCGCAGGGGCGGAAGCGGTACCAGATCACCGCCTCGACGGCGGGGTGGAGGAAGGCGGTGTTGGGGAAGACGTGCCAGTCGAACCCGCTTTCGGCCATGTATTCGGGCGTCAGCCCTTCCGGCCAGCCGGCACCGGATTCGATCGCCGCCTCGTAGATGAACTGGCCCCATTTGCCGAGCACCTCCTCAGGCGCCGCGTCCGCCGCCACCTCCGTGCGCAGGCGCTGCGTCGCCTGATACGCGCGCTCGGTCTGCATCGCCTTCAGGTAGTTGCGGAACTGGTCGGCGTACTCGAACAGGTATTCGCGGAAGTCGCTGACATCCTTGGGCGGCAGGCGCGAGCTGCGGCCGACGGGCAGGCCGGTGCCGCCCGCGTAGGATATCCATCCGTGCCGCCCCATCGCGCGGCTGATCGAATAGTCCTTGGTATAGGTCAGCATCTGCGCATGCGTCGTCTGGACGTGGTAGAACTCCGTGAAGGCGCCCAGCGTGGTCTTCCAGTTCGCGGGGACGGTGACGGTCTTGTACCAGGCCGGGCTCAGCTTCTCGAACTCGAAAAGCTCGCATCTGGCCTTCATCGGTTCGAGGAAACGGTCGAGCGGCTGGCAGTCGGGGTCCATGTTGATCCACACGAAGCCGCCCCAGGCGCCGACCTGCACCGGGACCAGATCGGTGTCCTTCCGGCTGAGGCAGGTGCCCCAGTCCTGCGCGTCGATCACCTTGACGTTGCGGCCGTCGTTGCCGAAGCGCCAGCCGTGGAACGAGCAGACGAACTGGGCCGTGTTGCCCTTTCCCTCGGCCAGCAGCGTTCCCCGGTGCGGACAGGTGTTGTGGAACGCGCGCAGCGTTCCGTCCTCGCCGCGCACGACGATGATCGAATCGTCGACGATGTCGTAGACGATGTAGTCGCCCGGCTCGGGCACGTCGTCCTCGCGGCAGGCGATCTGCCAGACCTTGGGCCAGAGGTGCTCCTTTTCCAGCTCGTGGAAGCGCCGATCGAGGAAGTCGGCTTTGGGGACGTAGTCGTCCCGCACTTCTTCCGGGGAATATCCAGCCATCCTTGCCTCCGAGTCCGGGCACCGTCGACGTGCGGGCCGCAGGCGCCAAGCTATCGGAGCGGATGCCCGCTTGCCAAGGCGGTGGTTTGACCCGAGGCGACAAACTCCTTGCCGATGCGGTCAGCGCCCTCGCGCTGCCGTGGCCCTGTCGCGCCGGACCCGCCATGTGTCGCCGGGGATCATAGACCGGGCGGATCGGCGGGCGTAGCCATCGGCAGGAAGCTGGCGGCCGGTACGCCCGAATCGGGCGGCGGCCGCGCCCCGTAAGCAGGCAGCAATTGGGAGCGCCACATGGAATACCGCACGCTCATCAGGAACGGCATCGTCGTCGACGGCACGGGCGGGCCCGCCCGCCAGGCCGACTTGCGGGTCCGTGCCGGCCGCATCGCCGAGATCGCGCCCGGCTTGCAGCCCCGGGACAACGAGCGCGTGATCGACGCCGCCGGCTGCTATGTGACGCCCGGCTTCATCGAGGCGCACAACCATTGGGACGCCGCCGTCTGGTGGTCGCCCAACATGGAGCCGTTCCCCGGTTACGGCATCACCACGTCGATCAACGGCAACTGCGGCTTCTCGCTCGCGCCGCTGCCCGCCGACGGCTCGGGCCGCGAGGACGTCATCGACATCTTCAACTTCTTCGAGGACATCCCCGAAGTGCCGATGCGCACGGCATTGCCGTGGGACTGGCACACCTGGAGCGAATACAAGGCCTCGCACGAACGCAACGTGCGCACGCCGGCAAACTTCGCCTCGTTCTGCGGCCATATCCCGATGCGCCTCGCCGTCATGGGCGAGGCTGCCTGGCAGCGCGCGGCGACGGCGGAAGAGATCGTCCGGATGTGCGCGCTGCTGGACGACGCCTTGCGCGCCGGGGCGATGGGGCTGTCCTCCAACCAGCTCGACCGCGACAAGCACGACCGCCCGCTGCCCTCGCAACTCGCCGAGGACGAGGAATATCTCGCGCTGCTGGAAGTCGTGGCCCGCCATCCGGGCGCGACCTTCCAGCTCATCATCGACAACTGGATGCACATGACCGCGACCGCTACGGTCGAGCGGTTCGGCCGGTTGTGCAGGCAGACCGGCGTGACATACCAGTGGGCCGGCCTGCCGACGCTCGACTTCCAGCAGCAGGCGGCGGCCGAGCAGTGGAAGCTGCACGAGCGGTTCAAGGCGGAAGACCTGCCGTTCTGGACCGGCTTCACCCATGTCCAGTACATGTTCTCGGTCGATTTCAAGCGTACGCTGCTGTTCGCCCAGCTCGGCCTCCAGCCCTGGCAGGACATCGTCGAGATCAAGGACGACGCGGCGAAGCTCAAGGCGCTGGCCGATCCCGAGTGGCGCGCGCGGGCGCGCGAGGCTTGGGATTCGGGCTTTTCCAACAACGCCTTCACGCCGCAATCGGTCTTCCTGCGCGAGAGCGAGAACGGCGCGGGCCCGGTGGGCGTCAAGCTTGAGGCGTTCATGCGGGCCGAAGGGATCGGCCACCCGTCCGACGCGCTGGCCGACTGGGTCATCCGCAACGGCACGGATTCGGTCGCGCTGCAGGACGGCTGGGCGAAAGTGCAGGATACCGTGGTGCGGCTGCTCAAGGACCCGCGCTCGATCCCCAACGTCTCGGACGCGGGCGCGCACGGCAAGATGTTCTGCGGCGCGGGCGACAACGTGCTGCTGCTCACCGAATACGTGCGCGATGGCCAGCACCTGACCATCGAGGAAGCGGTCAACGCGCTGACCGGGCGGCAGGCCGAATTCTTCGGCTTCGACGATCGCGGCCTGCTGCAGGTCGGCATGGCGGCGGATATCTGCGTGTTCGACCTGGCCGAAATCGAGCGCCGGCCCGAGGAAAAGCTGTGGGACATTCCCGACGGCACCGGCGGCCGTACCTACCGCTACATCCGCCCGGCCGCGCCCATGCGCCTGACGATGGTGAACGGCATACCGACGTTCGACAACGGCGTGTTCACCGGCAAGTTTCCCGGCCGCTTCATCGGGCCCAACCGAGAGATCGCGCAGGCCATCGCCGCCGAATAGGCGGCGGCGGTTCCGACGTATGCGGGCGGCGGAATCGTCGCGGCCCGAGATCGTACCGGAGGCTTGCATTGGCCCTGCGCCAGCGCCAAGCAGCCCGCATGCGCATTGCCCTTTACGAACCCGAAATTGCCGGAAACGTCGGCGCCATCTTAAGGCTCGGGGCATGTCTGGGAGTGGCTGTGGACCTCATCGAGCCGATGGGCTTCGTATGGAATGACCGGCGCGTACGTCGTGCCGCCATGGATTATATCGATCACGTTACGATCGCGCGGCACGCCGGCTTCGACGCGTTCCGGACCACCATCGGCTCACGCCGGCTCGTGCTTTTGTCCACGAAGAGTGCGCAATCGGCATACGATTTCGATTTCATGGCGGACGATGTCCTGCTCTTCGGAAAGGAAAGCGGCGGCGTGCCGCCTGCTCTGGCCGACACCTGCGATGCGCGGATTCGCATTCCCATGCGGCCGCAGGTGCGCTCGCTGAACATTGCCGCGTCGGCGGCGCTCGCCCTTGGCGAAGCCCTGCGCCAGACGGCGGCCTTGCCGGATTGACCCGGGCGAGACGGGCGTGGTCGGGCGCGTCTGTCCCCGCTGGAATTGACAACGGCGCACGGGCCCCGTCTTCTCCCCGCCGACCGCAACGGAAGGATACGATGGTAAGCGCCGTGAGACCGCCGGCAATCTGGATGATCCTGATCGCCGCGTTCCTCGACATGATGGCGATGGGCATCGTCATGCCGGTGCTGCCGGGCCTGATCGAAGATCTGACCGGCTCGCTCGCCGCCGCCGGCATCTGGACGGGGGTGATCGGCAGCCTGTGGGCGCTGATGCAGTTCGTCTTCGCGCCGGTTATCGGCAGCCTGTCCGATCGCTATGGCCGCCGCCCGGTGATCCTGATCTCGACGGCGGGGCTGGCGCTCGACTGGGTTCTGATGGCGCTCGCGCCGAACCTGTGGTGGCTGGTCGTCGGCCGGATCATCGGCGGGATCACTTCGGCGAGCGCAACCGCCCTGTTCGCCTACATGGCCGACGTCACCGCGCCGCAAAATCGCGCCCGCGCCTTCGGGCTGATCGGAGCCGCCATTTCCGCCGGCTTCGTGCTGGGCCCCGCACTCGGCGGTGCGCTGGGCGACATTTCCCCGCGCCTGCCCTTCTGGGTCGCCGCCGGGTTTTCCGGCGCGGCGTTCCTCTACGGCCTTGTCGTGCTGACCGAGTCCCTGCCGGCCGAGCGCCGCAAGCCGTTTGCCTGGCGTACCGCCAATCCCGTTGCGGCGCTACGCATGCTGACCGGGCGGAGAGAGCTTACCGCGCTGTCATTCAGTGTATTCCTGATGACCTTTTCACATCGTCTGTTCATGACCGTCTTCGTGCTGTTCGCGGGACACGAGCACGGGCTTTCGACGCTGCAGATCGGGGCGCTGCTCGCCTTTTCGAGCGTACTGGACCTGATCATGCAGGGTGTCGTCGTCGGCCCCGCCACCGCGCGTTTCGGCGATCGCCGCACGACGATCATCGGTCTCGCCGGAGGCACGCTGAGCTTCCTGGCCATGGGCCTTGCGCCGGGCGTTGTCTGGTTCATCGCCGCCATGATGCCGGCTTCGCTGATGGGCCTCGCCGAGCCGACCCTGAAGTCGATGCTCTCGCGCCGCGTGGCCGAGAGCGAGCAAGGCCAGCTCCAAGGCGCGATGCAAAGCCTCGCCAGCGTGGCCGGGATCACGGGCCCGGTATTCTTCGGCTGGGTCTATGCTGTGTCGAACGCGGCCATGCCTGGCCTGAGTTTCGTGATCGCGGCGGGAATACTGGCCATGGCGACGATCTTCGCGTCGCTTGCAAGCGACGGTTCCCGGCAAGCGAAGCGATTGCCATCGGATCAACAGGCGGTCTGAACGCCGCCCGAAAGCGCCGGAAAATTTGCTGCCCGGCGCATGGTCGGCATAGTTGTGGAAGCTCTGCGCGGGCGGAGGACCTTCGACGCCGCCAGCAGGGCCGAGCGGCAAATCCCGCGCGCGGCGGCTACATGGCGACGGGCTGTTGCGCCTCGTCTGCCGCATCCTGGCGGGTGCCGAGCAATACCTCGGGCTGCGAAACCGTTCGGAAGAGATCACGCATTCGGGAGGCAGCCAGGACGCCGAGTTCCTCGTCGCCTTGCGCTATCGCATTGAGTTCAAGCAGCTTGATGTCCCGCCACTTCGCGACGAATTCGGGCAGGAGGATCGCGTCGGCCCTGCCCACCCGATCTTCGCTCTTGGCGCGCCGTTCGCCGAAGCGTGCGGTGATCTGGAATATGAACTTCACGTAGGGACTGTCGATCAATCCGAAGACTTCCGACCGGAACTTCTTTTCGATCTCCAGGAACTCATCGTAGCGCATGGGCGAGACCACCCCGCGCACTGCCTTCGACAGCTTCGCGGCAACGCTTTTGGCCGTAGGCGTGCGGGCACCGGCAGCCTGCCGGACCGCCTCGATCCAGACGATCGCGGCCATCGTAGAGAGTTCGTCGGTGCGTATCTCGAGGATCTCGAGATAATCGATTACCGCGCCTTCGACAGAGCCCAGACTGGGCCGCCGGGCGTAGTAGCCGCCATTCGCACCGCGGCGCACCGCCAGCAGACCTTCCCGCTCGAGCAGCCGGGCGATCTGCCGCAAGGTGGTGCGCGACACGCCCAGTAGCTGGATGACTTCGCGCTCATCGCCGATAAAGTCACCGTCTTCCTTTGCGAGGATGACGGAGCGCAACTGCGTCGCCGCAGTCTTCATCGCGGAGTCCTGGCCCTGACCGGTCATGATCCAGCCGTAGGGCGTCGCAAGATCGCTGTCCATCTGGACGAACGCGCCTAGTCGACGCCGACTACCCCGTTCTCTCCCGATTCATCGTGTGCCAGCACGGAGGCTCCTGGCGAGGTTTCGGCATGGGTGCGGTGCAGCTTGCGATAGCTGAAGCGCCATTGTCCGTCAGCCTCCTTCACATAGGTTTCGTGATAGAACCCGAAACCACGAAGCCACTGCTTCTCGCCGTTGCGGTACCAGAACAGGTTGTCCTCCATCGCCCAGACGCCGGTGGCGTTGTTGCGATCCTGGAAGGTGATCACCGGCGTGTGGCAATGGTGGACCGTGGTGACGCCGGCCAACTGCACGGCGAGCTGATCCGCAGCGGCGCGGCCGCCGATGATGGGCTGCGGACCGATCGACATGGCGGTATAACTGTCGCTGTGGAGCCGGGCGTAAGTGTCCCAGTCCTTCTGGTCGACCGCGTGGTCGCGGCGCCCCTTGAGGTCGTAGATCGCCTGCAGTTCGATCAGGCGTTCAATTTCCGACATCGGCTCGCTGGCCATTTTTCATCATCCTTTTGTTGACGTGCGCCCCCTCGCGGTTCTGGGCGAGGGGGCGCGTCGGATCGGGCAGGCTAGTCTGCGGCGGCGGCCTCACCCAGCACGTGGTGCACGTTCGGCAGACGCTCGTGCGCCGATTCGATGATCCGGCGCACGCCTTCGCGCATTGAGATCTTGCTGGGGCCGAGCAGTCGTTCCATCTTGGTGGTGTCGGCCCAGATCGGCCAGGACGTGCCCTTCTCGATGAAAACCGGCTCCTTGCCGACCATCTCACCCGCCATCCGGCAATAGTCTTGCGTCGTCACGACTTCGGAGCCGCCGACGTTGACGATCTCGCAGCCTACCTTGGCGATGCCGGCGCAGCCGATCGTCTTCTCGACATAATCGTCCTCGTAGAGCGGCGTGTGCCAGTTCTTGACACCGGGGTAGACGCTCACAGGCTCGCCCCGCAGCACCTGGTCGACCCGCTGGGTCACCCCGCCGCCGCGCGGACCGTAGAACGAAAAGATGCGGATCAGCGTGACCGGCAGGTCATAATCTTCCGACAGATGGCGCATCAGGTATTCGGCGCCGATCTTGCTCGCCGCGTAGTTCTCGCCGCCGGAATGGAGACCATAGGGATCGTCCTCGCGCAACGCGCGCTCGCCCTGGTATTCGTAGAGCGAGCCGGTGCTGCCCTGGACGAAGGCTTCGGCATCGCGATAGCGCCGGGCCAGCCGGCCGGTGGCGCCCAGGTTGACGTCATAGGCCATGTTGCCGAAACTGGGCGGCAGGACGGCGTAGTTGATCACCACATCGACGTTCCGGGGCAGCGGCGAGAGGTCTTCCTCGGCCATGTCGAAGGTGACGGCCTTGGCGCCGGCTTCCTCGATCTTGCGCTTCTGCTCGGGGTCCGAATAGCGCGCGACGGCATAAACCTCGTTATTCTTTGCCAGCTCGATGGCCACGGGCAATGCGACGACGCCGCTAGCCCCCGTGACCAGCACCTTCTTTCCGGACAGTCCGGCCATAGATATTCTCCTCTCGTCCGCGGTTTGCGCGGCATTGACGACGGTCGCAAGCGATCGGCCCGCCATCGAAAGAGGGCACTCGATCCGATCGGAGCAGCACCCGCATCGGGCAAAGCTGCCTTGCAAAGGGTGCTTTAGCGGGCATCGCGATTCAATGCAAATTAATAGTGTACTATTAATCGGTAGATTGGCTTCATTGTTCCTGTATATCGATAATTAGGGCACTGGTTTAGGGTGGTTTGCCCAGTCGGGATAATCGCCGAGCCGGAAAACGAGGAGGGCGCTCACCAGGCTGCCTGCCATGCCGAATCCGAGCATAGGCGCATAAGTCCCGAATGAGTCGCGGATCAGGCCGGCGAGCACCGGCCCCAGGCCGGACCCTACCGCGATCAGGCTGGCGACCACACCGAAGATCTTGCCGAAATTGCGCAGGCCGCCATAGCGGCTGGTCAGGTAGGTCGATATCTGCAGCTTGGCACCCGTCGAATAACCGATCGTCAGCATGGCGACGACGATCAGCGCCGGGCTGCGCAAGGGCTGCAGCAGGAGCGCGAAGCCCACGGCTCCAATCGCCAGCGTAACGCTGCCGACGATGCCCGCGTCGCGCCGGTCCATGAGCCAGCCGGTAACGAACTTGCCGACGACGCCGGCGGCACCTGCCAGGCTGGCGAGCAGCGCCGAGTTCTGCCGCGCAACGCCGGCCTCGGTCAGGATCGGCACCTGGTGCACGACAATGCCGATACCCAGGAGCATTGTCAGGAAGCTGGCCGTGGCGATGCGCCACAACACGGGGCTGCGCAGGGCTTCTTCCACCGACAATCCGGTCAGCGGCGGCCCTGCGGGCGCATCCGGTGCCGCGCCCGCCGCTCTGGCTTTCAGGCGCGCGCGATCGCGATTGTCGAAGAAGAACAGCGCGACCGGCACGAGCACGACGGCGCCCCAGCCGAACCCCAGTGCCAGGAAGGCCGCGCGCCAGCCGTGAGCCTCGATCAGCCAGTAGGCAACCGGCGGCACCAGAATCTGGGCGATCGCCACGCCGGACAGGGTCAGCGCCAACGCCACGCCGCGCCCGGCCTCGAACGCGCCCGAGATCGCGGCAGTCCAGACCGTCGTCTTGGTCAGCAGCGAGACGATCGCGAAGACCGTCCAGAGCAGCAGCCACTGGGTGGCGCTGCCGTCCGCAAGGCCGAACATCGCGATCGAGATGGCGGCGAGGATCGTGCCCGGCACCGCCAGCCGGCGCGCGCCCCAGCGGTCGACCGCCGCACCGACCAAAGGGGAAAGCAGCATCATGGCGATTGCGGCGATCGACATCCCCGCCGTTACCTGCGCGCTACCCCAACCGAACTCACGGTTCAGCGGCTCGATGAACAGCCCGATGGCGTAGGTTGGCACGGGGTGCAGCGAGAAGCCGATCATCGCAGCGAAGGCGAGCGGCCAATGGTCACGCCATTCCGCAGCGGCCGACGGTGCGCTGTGCTGCATTATTCCGATCCCCTCCCCGACACCGCATTTCTGGTGCCCTGTTATCTCAATATGCCCTATTGAAAAAATATAAAACTTAAAATAGTGCACTGTTATGGCGCCGCAGAGCGAAACAGCGCATGGCGCGAGGCAAGAGGGTTTTCTGGGGTGAATGCGGCCCATGGGGCTTGATCGCGGGCGGCAGCGCCTGCCTGCGAATTTTCATAAAATATCCTGTTATTTCAATTCTATTATCAACGCTTAAGCATTTGACGCAAAGGGAGACAAAGGCATGGAACACAGCAACGCGCTTCGGATCGGCCAGGGGTTGCGCGCCATCCTGCTTGGCGGCTCGGCCGTCACCCTGCTGTGGGCGCCGCCCGCTCTTGCGCAGGACGCAGGCGAGGCGGGGATCGGAAACGACATTGTCGTCACCGCCCAGCGCCGCGCCGAAGCCATCGAGGATGTGCCGATGACCGTTGCGGTGATCTCGCAGGACACCCTGAGCAGCGTTGGCGTGAACACCGTGCGCGAACTCGCCAACGTAACGAGCGGCGTGCTTGTCAATAACAGCGGCAACTTCCCCCAGCCGGCCATCCGCGGCATCACCACGATCAACGCCGGCATCTACGAGAACAACGTCTCGGTCTTCGTCGACGGGCTTTACCAGGTCGCGCCGCAAGTGCTGACGATGGACTTGCCCAATGTCGACAACGTCCAGATCCTCAAGGGTCCGCAGGGCACGCTATACGGGCGCAATTCCACCGGCGGCGCGATCCTGATCGACACGATCGACCCGACCGACGAATGGAAGGGAAACCTTGAGGCGACATATGGCCGGTTCGATGACAAGCGCGGTCGCGCCCACGTGGCCGGCCCCCTCGGCCAGGGCGTCGGCGTCAGCCTTGCAGGTACCGTGCGCCGCACCGACGGCTACTACAAACGCGCAAGCCGCACGACGCCGGGCGCGTTTGATGGTCGCTTCCTGGGGCTCCGTCAGGAATCGATCCGCGCCAAGCTGAAGCTCGACCTGTCCGAGACCTTCCGCGCCACGGTGGCCTATTCCTACGGCCACAGCAGCGATCCGCGCGGTGTCATCTTCACCGCGACCGAAAACGTGAGCACGCCCTATACCGGCGCCAACGCCACTCGGCCCACGCGCCTTGGCGAAGCCGCTGGCGACTTGTTCATCGGCGACCTGAAGCAGCACGAGGCCTCGCTCAAGCTTGAACTGGAAACCGGTTTCGGCAAGCTCCAGTCCATCACCGGCTATACCCGCAACGCGACAGACAGCGCCTACGACGCCGATGGTACTTATGCCGCGAGCGGCTTCTCGCGGAGCATAATTCGCGACCGGATCTGGCAGCAGTCGCTCGACTTCACCGTCGAGGGGATCGACAATCTCGACCTGGTGTTCGGCGGAAATTACTATAACATCTCGACCGGCTACGATCCGGCCTGGGCCAATGCGGCCTACGCCGCCCCCGCCGGGTCGTTGCCGGGCACGCCGCTTTCCAGCTATCGCAAATCGCAGGAAATCTTCTTCTGGCGCGACAAGGATGCCTGGGCGATCTTCGCCGACGCGACGTTCCACGCAACCGACCGGCTCTCGATCAACCTCGGTGCCCGCTACAGTGAGGAACAGCAGGACGTCGCGGCGGAGAAGAACGTCTATTGTACGGCGACCGCGGGTTGCGCCGTCGGCGGGACGACCGTGCCCCTCGGCGGTATCACCTCCACGCCCTATACTCGCGCCGGCTCCGCTCAGGGCGCGAAGTATGGCAAGTTCACCCCGCGCGCATCCATCCGCTACGAACTGGCGCCGAGAACCAACATCTACGCGTCCTATTCGAAGGGCTTCCGTGCCGGGGAATGGAACGCGGTGCCGACATCGGATACCAACATGGCGCTGTGGAAGACCCTCGGCCAAGTGGGCCAGGAATCGGTCGACGCCTTCGAAGTCGGCATCAAGTCGGCACGCGGACGCCTCCGCTTCGACGTTGCGGCCTTCTATTACGATTACAAGGACCTGCAGGTCAGCACCACGGTGTTCGTCGGCGTGTCCTCGGTGGTCAGCCTGCAGTCGATCCCCAAGGCGAAGATCTACGGCCTGGAAGGCAACTTCGACTTCGAGATCGTGGACGACCTGACTGTGCGCGGCGGCGCAACCTGGCTGCACGCACGCTATGGTGATGGCGCCGTGTTCGTCGGCACCAGCGTCAATCCGGCCGGCGTCGGCTACAACGTCAACGCCGATCCGCTGAAGGTATTTCCCAACGCCGCGCAGACGGCAATGGACATCTCGGGCATGCAGATGTCGCGTGCGCCCGACTTCAGCGCCTATCTCGGCCTCGACTATCTGGTGGACACGGGGAACGGCAGCCTGCGCTTCGCCGGCAACGTCAAGTATACCGACAGCTACGTCGTTACCAATCCATCGATTTGGGGCGGCGAACCGCTTGCCGCCTATACCGCGCGGCGAAATGCCGACCCCAGTGCCATGCCGGACAACACGGTACGGCTGGCCGGCACGCCCTATGTCGACCGTTCGAACGAACAGCGTACGCGCCAGGGCAAGTTCGCCCTGCTGAACGCCTCGGTGACCTGGACCGATGCGTCCGACCACGTCTATGTCCGGATCTGGGGCAACAACCTGACCGACGTGCGCTATCGCACGCACTACAATCCCAGCGCGACGACCTACGCGCCGATTGGCGAACCGCGCACCTTCGGCGGGACCATCGGCTACAAGTTCTGACCGCTCGCCCGGCCGCGGCGACGCGGCCGGGTAGCCATTCGACGGGCACCGTCGGAGCGGTTCCGTCAGGGCGATTCCCTCAGGGCAATGATTGCAAGGTGAGGCTGGCGAGGGCAGGGCGGACACATGCCACGCCCTCGTGATCGCCCCCCGAGCGTCCGGTTTGATTGTTGGTGCATCATGGCCTCCGGCGACCATGGCGGCATCGCGCAGCAGGGCCGTGACCCGGCGATAGCCGTGGCGCGCCGGGCCAGAGCGATGATGGCTGCGCGCAACGCGCCGGCTCGGTTCAGTTCGTGACCTGCAGGCATTCCCTGGCGATGGCCTCGACGTGCCGGTGATCGGTTCCGCAGCAGCCGCCCAGAACTTGTATCTGCGGATGGCGGGCGCGCAGCGCCCGATAGTGCAGCGCGAAGTCGTAGGGGTCGCCGGCATCCAGCGTGGTCATCGCGTCAAGCTCGGCGTGGCTGCAGCGCGATGCATTGGCGCGGATACCCCGGATCCGCCGCATCCAGTCCGCATCCTGATCCAGCGTTGTCGCGAAATGCGCCGGGTGCGCGCAGTTGATCATGTAATAAGCGGGATAGCCGTCGGTTGCCGCGTCAACGGCCTCGATGGCGGCGCCGAGCGGGTCTCCTGTCGGCAGGCGGCCGTCGGTTTCGACCGTGAAGGACAGGACGAGCGGCAGTGCCGTGGTGGCCACGGCGCGGGTGATGCCGATCGCCTCGTTCACATTGTTCATCGTGAAGGCGGACAGCATGTCTGGCCGGGCGGAAGACAGGATCGCGGCCTGATGGCGGTGATAGCCTTCCGCCTCGGAGGCGCTCATGATCCGTCCGGGATCGTAACCGTCTCCCCGCGGCCCCATGCATCCGCTTACCAGGATAGGGGAGCCGAGAGGCGCGAATGCATCGCGCAATTCGTGCAGCAGATCGATCGAAGCGACATTCAGGGCATCGAGTTCCGCCAGCGTCAGGCCCAACGGTTCCGCCCAGTCGGGACCCGCACGCCAGCTCGCGCTCTCCAGCACGAAGCCCGCGCCATGCTGGACGGCCAGTTCCAGATAGGACCGGAAATAGTCCTTCAACGCCTGCCGCCCGCTTTCGGCGCGCAGGAGCGCGATCGATGCGAAATAGGGCAGGTCGATGGCGCGATTGTAGATGAAATCCGTTTCAAGGCCGGCGTCGGTGAGGAACAGCCGGTCGAATGGCGCAAGCGGCGAAGGGGCATGAGGGCGCATGATCCACTCCATTATTATCCGGTGATGCGCTCAACCTACGCTTCGCATTCGACCCGATCTACCGGGCCTAGGGTCAGGTACGGTCGAATGGCGGCAAGACCCGGGATATGCTAACAAAGTGCATCCGCAACGCCGCCGAGTGACCGCCATGTGCCCAGCCGCACCCCGGCAAACTTTACCTTCGGTACAGTTGTCGACCCGCAAACGGTCGCAAACGCGGGAGCGGCTGCTCGACTTTGCCTATGGCGCGATCATCGAGAAAGGCTTCGCTGCGACATCGATCGAGGAACTGGTCGAGGCGGCCGGGATCACCAAAAGCGGGTTTTTCTATCATTTCAAGGACAAGAACGATCTCGCACGCCAGTTGCTCGAACGCTATCTGGCGGAGAACGAAATTGTGCTGGACCAGCTCGAGGTGCGGGCGAGGGAGCTTGACGACGACCCCCTGCATGCGTTCCTGATCTTCCTGAAACTCTATTCCGAGATGGTCCGCGACGTGATCGCCCAGCATCCGGGATGCATCGTCTCCACGCTGACCTATCAGGACCGGCTTTTCGACGAGACCGTGGTGCGCCTCAATCGCGAGGGCATGCTGGCATGGCGCGCGCGCTTCCTGCGCTGGCTGGAAGAGATTGTCCCCGTGCATCCGCCGCGCGTCGAGGTGAATATTTCCGATCTTGCGGACCAGATGACCGTGATCGCCGACGGCAGCATCATCATGCAGCGCGCCCTTGCCGATCCCGCCATCCTGGAGCGTCAGGCGCTGCTTCATCGGGCGATGGTGCGCCGCCTGTTT